>Ga0134126_10000093_pt1 | contig 110324 bp, 82 predicted proteins | sample KB31752_FD_96881 | JGI IMG/M metagenome (GOLD analysis project Ga0134126, IMG submission 96881) | Terrestrial soil microbial communities with excess Nitrogen fertilizer from Kellogg Biological Station, Michigan, USA - KB3-175-2 | ecosystem: Environmental > Terrestrial > Soil > Unclassified ... | reverse complement strand
CTTTTCCTGGATGCCCGACAGCCGCCGCCTCGTGATGGACGCGACCCGACACGGCGGCGAACTCGATCTCCAGCTCTTTCTCGGGGACACCCGCTCCGGTTCGCTGCGCCAGCTCACCGCCACGCTCACCCCTCTCTTCCGCCCGTCCGTCTCGCCCGACGGCTCGCGCGTGATTGCAGGCCGCGCCGCCGGAAGCTTCGAAGTCGTGGCGGCGCAGCTCGGCAATGCCGTGGTCCAACCGATTCTCGCCAACGGCGCCGACAACGTCGGGCCCGGCTGGGCGCTGCATCAGCCGGTGCTGCTCTATGAAACCGGCGGCCCCGCCGGACCGCGCATGTGGCTGCATTCCAACGATGCCAGCGGCGCCACCCAAGAACGCCTGGTGCCCAACGCCGACCCGCCGGGCACACTCGCGCTGGGGCCGGTGCTGTCGCCGAACGCGGACCGCATCCTCTATGCCCGCTTCGGCACCACGAGCGGCGACGTCAAGCTTTATATCGCCTCGGTCGCCGGCGGCAATCCGGTGCGGCTCACCAGCGCCAGCAACGTCATCGAGGTCGCGCCCGCCTGGTCGCCCGACGGCAGCGAGGCCGCCTTTATCGCCGTCCGCGGCAACAGCGCCGACCTGATGCTCGCCCCCACCAGCGGGCAGGCGCCCGCGAAGCTGCTGCGCAAGGGCACCAACAATTTCATTCCCGTCTGGTCGCCCGACGGCAAGTGGATCGCATTCCAGACCCCGAACGACGAGGTTCTGCATTTGATCTCGCCCGATGGCAAGCAGGAGCGCGCGTTGGGCAAATTCGATTCGCCCGCAGCAGCCTTCTCACCCGACAGCAAGCTGCTCTACGGCATCGTCTCCGAACCCCACCACAACTATTTGATCGAAATGGATGTGGCCACCGGCGCCCAGCGGCGCATCGGCGACATGGGCCCCGATTTTACCCCCCATGCCGACTCCAACCCCACCATGCGCTTCACGCTTTCCCCCGACGGCAAGAGCCTCACCTTCCCCACCGCCCGCCGCGTCAGCACCCTGTGGATGATGACCAACTTCGATCCCCCGCCCCGCGGCGCCGCCTGGCTGCGCTCTCTCCTCCACCTGCCGTAGCCAGTCCCCGGGCGCAATACGCGGGGGTCGCGCCGTTGGCACCGTGGGCCAGGTCGGCGCGATAAGGCCGCGAAATTCCGAAGGGGCAAACGCATGCGTTTGCCCCCCGGCAAACAACGAGGCGCGGCCCCGACAGGGTTGGGGTTCCAGGGTGCGAGCGTCGCAGCGAGCACGCCCAGTCGAGCGTCAAGCGGGTCGCGGGGCGCAGCCCCGCGGGGTCCCGCGCCAGTCAATCGTGTTGCCGCTCGCGGCCGGATCGAGGTCGGGCTTGCAGCCCCGTTGTAAAATCTAGGCCCATGCGAGCCTCTTGCGCTCTTCTGGCCTTGGCCTTGGCCGCGGCACTCTCCGCTCAAGCCCCTGCCCTCAACCCCAAGGTCCCGACCCCCGCCTCGGTGCTCGGCCACACCCCCGGCGACGACTTCTATCTGGCCAGCTACGACGACGCCCTGGGCTACTACCGCAAGCTGGTCGCCAGCTCCGATCGCATCAAGCTGGTGAACGTGGGCAAGACCACCCGCGGCCTGGACTTCTACGTGGCGCTGATCTCGGCGCCCGAGAACCTCGCCCAGCTCGACCACTTCAAGGATGTCAACCGCCGCCTCACCTGGGCCCGCGGCCTCGACGACGCCAGCGCCCACGCGCTCGCGCGCGAAGGCAAGATCTTCGTCCACGTGGATGGCGGCATGCACTCGACCGAGGTCGCCGGCGCGCAGCAATCCGTCACGCTGGCCTACAAACTGGTCTCCAGCCAAGGCGATCCCGAAGTGGACGCCATCCTGCGCAACGTCATCCTGGTGCTGTGGCCGACCCTCAACCCCGACGGCCAGAACGAAGTCGTCGCCTGGTACCGCAAGAACCTGGGCACGCGCTTCGAGGTGAGCCCCCTGCCCGACCTCTACCAGGAGTACGTCGGCCACGACAACAACCGCGACGGCTACATGAACAACATGCTCGAGTCGCAGGAGATCACCAAGCAGGAGCTCGACTGGAACCCGGAGATCTTCTACACCCACCACCAGACCGCGCCGTTCCCCGCTCGCATCTTCATTCCGCCCTTCGTCGAGCCCATCTCCAGCAACATCCAGCCGGTGATGATGCGCTGGCTCAACGCCCTCGGCGTGGACATGGCCGCCTACCTCGACGAGCACAACATGCCGGGCGCCATCAGCCGCGTCGGCTTCGACAACTGGTATCCCGGGTTCCAGGACTTCACCGGCATCTTCCGCAACTCGATCGCCTTCTTCACCGAAACCGCCCTCTACGGCTACGCCACGCCCCACTTCTACACCGTGCGCGACTTCCCCCCCAACTACCGCAGCTTGACCTCGGGCGTCTTCTACTCCAGCCCCTGGGATGGCGGCTGGTGGCGGCTGGGCGATGCCGTGCGCTACATGCAGGCCGCCTCGATGTCGGTGCTCGACACCGCCGCCAAGTACCGCGAGCAGATGCTCTACAACAAGTACCAGGCCGGGCGCGACACCATCAAGCAATTCACCGACAATCCGCCCTACGCCTACATCATCCCCGCCAGCCAACCCCACCGCGCCGAAGCCGCGGCGCTGGCCAAGGTGTTCTTCACCAACGGCCTCGAGGTGCGGCAGGCCAGCGCGCCCATCCAGGCCAACGGCCGCAGCTACGCCGCCGGCTCCTGGGTCATCTTGATGGATCAGCCCTTCGCCGGCCTGGCCAAGGAGTTGATGGAGCCCCAGGATTACCCCAGCATCCTGCAGGACGGCACGCCCGTCCGTCCGTACGACGTGGCCGGCTGGACGCTGCCGCTGCAGATGGGCGTCGAGGCCGACGCCGTGCTGCAGCCCCTGACCGCGGCCCAGACCGGCGGCTTGCGCCTGCTCAGCGCTTGGACCCAGCCCGCCGGAAGCGTGCAGGGCAGCGGCGGCGCCTACCTGCTGGGGCCGCAGACCAACCAGCACTTCGCCGCCATCAACCAGCTCTTGAAGTCGGGCGCCAAGGTCGGCTTCACCTCCGGCCCCTCGCCCGCTGCCGGCACCGCCGTCATCACCGGCGCCAGCGCCGAGGCGGTGCAGCAGATCGTGAAGGCGGCGCCCATCGAAATCCAAGCGACCGCTTCGGCGCCCACGGCTCTGGAGATGGCGCATGCGCCCCGCATCGGCCTCTACCGCTCCTGGTCGCCGAACAGCGACGAAGGCTGGACGCGCTGGATCCTCGAGCAGGTTGGCTTCGCGCCCATCACGCTGCACAACGGCGACATCCAGGCCAGCGGCCTGCGCGACCGCTTGGATGTGATCATCCTGCCCGACGCCGGCAACAACCAAATCCTCAACGGCTTCGCCCCCGGCACCCTGCCCGGCGAATACGTCGGCGGCGTGGGGCCGCAAGGCACCGAGGCGCTGCGCCAGTTCGTCGAGGCCGGCGGCACGCTGATCACCTTCAACAACGCCTCCCTCTACGCCATCGAGCAATTCGGGCTGCCGGTCACCAACGTGCTCGACAAGCTCAAGCCCGACCAGTTCTACTGCTCGGGTTCGCTGCTGCGGGTCGAGATTCCGCCCCCCGCCAGCGGCAAGCCCGAGTTGCCTGGCCTCTGGGGCCTGGGCTCGGATGCGACCGTGATGTTCGAGAACGGCCCCGCCTTCGAGCCCAAGAAGAACTTCCGCGGCGCGGTGCTGGCCTCGTATCCCGACGGCGTGAACCCGCTCGCCAGCGGCTACCTGCTCCACCCCGAACGCATCGAAGGCAAGGCCGCCGCGCTGGTGGCCGCCTATGGCCAAGGCCGCATTTATCTCTTCGGCTTCAAGCCGCAGTGGCGCGCCCAGTCCCACGGCACCTACAAGTTCCTGTTCAACGCCATCTGGGACTCGCCCGCCCGCGCCGGCGCCTCGACCTACCCGCCGCCGCCCCCGGCCAAGCCGTAGCCTTCACCAGATCCTCACCCGCTCGCCCGGCGCCAGGTACAGCTTCTGGCCCGGCTTGACCGCAAAGGCCGCGTACCACGCATCGTCGTTGCGCACCGTGTCGGCGCGGTACGGGTCGGGCGCGTGCTCGTCGGTCAGCACTTGGTTGCGCAGTGCCGCCGGCCGCGTCTTGCTTGCCCAGGCTTGGCCGAAGGCGATGAAGAATTGCTGGTCGGAATTGAAGCCCTCCTCCACGGGCCCGGGCTTGCCCCCGAGCTCCTGGTGGTACGCATCGTAGGCGGCCGAAAGTCCGGCCACGTCGGCAACGTCTTCGCCAATGGTCTGCTTGCCGTTCACCGCCAGATCAGGGAACGGCCGGTAGGCGTCGTACTGGGCGATCAGGCGCTGGGTGGATTGGTTGAAGTGGGCGAAATCGGCCGCCGTCCACCAGTTGCGCAGCTCGCCCCGGGCGTCAATCGCGCTCCCCTCGGTGTCGAAGGTGTGGCTGACCTCGTGGCCGATGATGGCGCCAATCGCACCGTAGTTCACCGCGATCGGCGCTTGCGCATCAAAGAACGGCGGCTGCAGGATGGCCGCCGGAAAATTGAGCGCGACCTGCAAGGGCAGGTTCACCGCGTTCACCGTCTGCGGCTCCATGCACCATTGCCGGCGGTTTACCGGCGCGGAGAGTTGGCTCAGCGCGTACTGGTAATCGAAGAGCGCGCCCCGCCAAACGTCGCCGAAGGCATCGTCGGGCTTGATCTCGAGGCCCGCATAGCTGCGCCAGGTTTCGGGATAGCCGATGCCCACGTAGAGCGCGTCCAGCTTCCGGATGGCTTCGGCCTTGGTGGCCGCGTCCATCCACGTCAGCGATTGCAAGCGGCGCTTGTATACGCGGATCAAATTCGCGACCATGGCTTGCGCCTTGGCCTTGGCCTCGGGCGGGAAGAATTTCGCCGCATAGCGCTGGCCGACCGCGTCGCCGAGCTCGGCGTTCTCCTGCGCCAGCGCCAATTGCCAGCGCGGCCGCTGCTGCTGCACGCCGCCCAGCTTCGTGGCGAAAAAGGCGAAGCTCTCGTCGCGGAACGGCTTGGGCAGCACCGCGGCATAATCCTCCACCAGGTGGTAGGCCAGCCAGTCCTTCCATTCCTCGAGCGGCGCCGAGGCCACCAGCCCGGATTCGCCGATGAAGGCCGCCGGCTGCCAAACATCGAAACTCCCCACCCGCGCCAAGCCCGCGGCAGCGAAGTAGGCGGGCCAGTCCAGGCCCGGAGCCTTGCGCCCGAAGTCGGCTGGCGTCCACAGGTTGTCGGCCGCGTGCAGGTCTTCGCTCTGGGCTAGGCTGGCGTGGGTATGGGCGAGGGCGATCTCGAGCTCGAGCACCCGGCCGGCGCGGGCATCCGAGCGGTCGAAGCCGGCGTCTCCCAGCATGGCGGCGATGTGCCGCTGGTAATCCAGCCGCGTCTGCCGCATGGCAGCCGCGTCGGCGAGGTAGTAATCTTCGCTCGGCAGCTCCAGGCCGCCTTGCAGCAGGTAGACGTGGTTGTGCGCTGAGTCGTGGAACCCGGGCGCGACCCAGAGGCCGAACAGGTTCGGCGTGTGGAAGTTGGTGTTGTTCAGCGGGTCCACGTCCGCGCGCAGCTCGGCGCCGAGTTCGCGCGCCAGTTGCGCGCGGTTCTCGATGCCCGCCACCGCCGCCAGCGCATCGTGCAGCGGCGCGAGGCCGCGCCCGTCAATCCCGGCTTCGTCCAGGTAGGCGTGCGCGAGATCGGCGATCTGCGCGGCCTCGGTGCCGGCGGCAGGATGCGATGCCATCACGCCCTCGATCAACCCCCAGGTCTGCTGATCGCTGCGGTCGGCGAGCTGATCGAACACGCCGGTCGAGGAGCGATCCGGAGGGATCACCGCGCGCGCGATCCAGCCGCCGTTGGCGTAGGTGAAGAAATCGTTGCCGGGCAGCACCGCCCGGTCCATGTTGGCCGCCACGATGCCGTGCGGCACGGGCGCAGCGACCAAGACCGCAACGGCTATCAGGAGGAACGCGGACCGCATGGGAAAACCCTCCATACCCAGTCTATAATCGCGCCATGTTCAAGCGCCTTGCCCTCGCCGTGACCGCGCTCGCCGTGGTCGTCGCCGCCCAAGCTCCCGACAATGCCGCCCTGCAATCGAAGCTGCGCGCCCAGGAGGCCGCGCATTCGCAGATCATGGAGATCCTGCACCAGATCAGCGACGTGCATGGGCCGCGCCTCACCGGCTCGCCTGGCCTGAAGGCGGCTGACGATTGGGCGGTGGCCACCATGACCTCGTGGGGCCTGGCCAACGCCCATCTCGAGGGCTGGAACTTCGGCCACCCCGGATGGTCGAACTCGCTGGTCGAGGCCAACGTGCTCGCGCCCTATCAAGCCCCGCTCGACGTTCGCCCCTTGGCCTGGGCTCCCGGAACCCAGGGTCCGGTCACCGCCCCGGCCGTCCTGCTCGCCGTGCCCGGCCTGCATGCCGCCGCCGGGCGCCGCGGCAGCGCCGAGGAACAGGCGGCGGCGCAGGCCGGCAGCGATCCCCCGCCCATGCCCGCCGCCCAGCCCGCCGCGCCGCAGCCCACGTTGGCCGAGCTCGACGCCTACTTGGACACCATGCGCGACAAGGTGCGCGGCGCAATCGTGCTGGCGGGCGCGCCGGTGCACGTGGACGAGGTCTTCTTCCCTGCCCCGCTGCGCACCCCCGACGACCGGTGGCGAGCCCGCTTCGGCGGACCCACCGCTGCAAGCGGCGGCGGTCGCGGCGGCTTCGGCGGACGCGGGCGCGGCGGCGCGGCCCCCGATCCGTCGCGCCTCACCCCCGACCAGGTGGATTTCCGCGTGACCCAATTCCTCGCCGCCAACGGCGCGGTGGCGCGGGTCAACGACGCCGGCGAAGCCTACGGCATCATCCGCGCCCAGGACGTCAGCGGCTACAACGAGGCCCCCCAGGTGACCGGGTTATTGATGTCGCACCAGGATTATGCGCGCCTGGCCCGCGTGCTGGCCGATGGCACCGCGGCGCAGGTGCGCATCAACGTCGAGAACCATTTCTACCCTAACGGCACCACCGCCTACAACGCGGTCGGCGAGATCCGCGGCAGCGACAAGGCCGATGAGGTGGTGATGCTCGGCGGCCATTACGACTCCTGGGCGGGCTCGACCGGCGCCACCGACAACGGCGCCGGCTCCGCCATCATGCTCGAGGCCATCCGGCTGCTGAAGGCCGCCGGCGTGCAGCCCCGCCGCACCATTCGGGTGGCGCTGTGGAGCGGCGAAGAGGAAGGTCTGCTGGGCTCGACCGCCTATGTCGAGCAGCACTTCGGCACCGCCGAGCACCCCAAGCCGGAGTGGTCGAAGCTCGATGCCTATTTGAACATTGACAGCGGCACCGGCAAGCCCCGCGGCGCCGGCGTCTTCGGCCCGCCCCAGGCCGCCGCCTTCATCGGCGACGCCTTGGCAGGCTTCAAGGATTGGGGCTTTTTCGGTGCCACCGCCAGCCGCAGCCGCGCGCCCGGCGGCACCGACTCCACCAGCTTCAACCACGCCGGGCTGCCGGGCATCGGCCTGAGCCAAGACCGCTTCGATTACGGCACCTACACCCACCACACCAACTTCGATTCCTACGAGCGCCTCTTCGAGCCCGACTTGCGCGAAGCCGCGGTCGAGGCCGCGGCCGCCGCCTACGCCCTCGCCATGGCCCCCGACATGCTGCCCCGCTTCCCCGCTTCGGCCATGCCGCCGATCCAAGACGGCGCGCCCTGGCCAGCCCGGCTCCAGGGCTACACCCAGCGCGCCCAGGAGATGCCGCATCCATGAGTGCCGTAGCCTTCAAACCCGACGATCTGCCAGCCGTGATTCCGTACCTGCTGGTGACCGACAGCGCCCGCGCCGTGCAGTTCGCCCTCGACGTGCTGGGCGCGCGCGAGCAGCACATCAGCCGCGGCCCCGATGGCCGCATCCAGCACGCCACCCTGCACCTCGGCGATGCCGCCGTGATGATCGGACTGGCGCGCCCGGATTGGCCCCCCAATGCCGCCATGGTCTACCTCTACGTGCCCGACGTGGACGCGACCTACCAGAAGGCGCTCGCCGCCGGCGCCACCAGCATCCGCGAACCCAGGGACGAGGTCTACGGCGACCGTGGCGCCGGCGTGAAAGACCTCGATGGCACCACTTGGTGGCTCGCTACCCATCTCCAGGATTTATCTGCCGACGAGATCGAACGCCGCGTCCGCGCCCAATCGCAGCGTTAGCGCGTCCAATCCGCCCACGCCCGCGTATTGCGGCAAATCCCGGCCATCCCCGTGCGCGCCTGCGTCAGCCTAGTGGTGGTTGGCGGCTTCGGCCGCGGCCTTGAGCTCGCGGTTGGCCTGGTCGAGCAGGTCCTTGGCCTTGGCGGCGTGGCCGTCCATGTCCCATTCGTTGGCCTTTTGCGCGGCAACGACGCGGTTGAACGCCTGGTCCACCAGCCGCTGCGCCGCGGCCAGGTTCGGATGCCGCCGCGGGCTCACGTTGCGCGCCGGCTGCTGCGCGAACACCAAGCCTATCGTCAACAGACCAAACGCGATCGCAAGAAAAATGCTGCGGATTTTCATGGGTGAACCTCCGCTGAAGAATATAAAGGGGGCGGCGCCCGTGCGCCAGATCCGGAACCATACCACCAACCACCCGCCTCCCCGCGCTAGCAGCCCAGCTACGGCGAACCGCCGCTGGATGATGATCGCCGCACGTGGATGGCCCACGCCGCGCCAAAGCCGTGGGCACTGATCAATCCCAGGAGAGGGGCGCGCCACAAGCGCGGATGTTTGCCGCGCAATGCAATTGCGTCCACGATGGCGACGCCGGTGATCCCCGTCTCGACTAGGTCGAGCGTCATCGCGTTTCGCGGCAGTGCCGGGTTTCCCTCCCTGCATGAGGCAACCCGCGCCTCGCAGACATGCGAATAGTGCACATCCGCATAGGTTGCAAACGCCGCCAGCCCCGCGAGCGCAAAAAGCTCAATTCGGCCCCTGCGCGCCTTCACCACCCCCACTTTTGCAACCGCCGCCTTCGGCACTTGCACCGTGGTCGGCGACTGGCAGGGCGCATCGGCAGCGGCCACGAAGCAAAGCAACGCCGTCGCCACCACCCATTGTGGGAAAAACCGATTGGCCATGAACCCACAGATGCCTAGCGGCTAGGCCATCGCGACCCGCGCAGCCAGCCCCCGTGCGCCAGCCCTGGATTCAAACCACCACCAGCTTTTTTTCCGCTATGCTACGGCCCTCCGGCCCGAGCGGCAGCCTTTCGCCCCAAATCGGCATCTACCCTGGTAAGCGCCGGACGTTGGATTGCTACCCCAGGGCGGCTTGTCCTGCGCGGTTGACAATCCAACTTCTCACGCGCGCGGGTCGCCAGCCCCACGCCCGCGCCTTTTTTCTGCCTGCTTCAATTCAGCTTTGAACAGCATCCTCGCGGCCAGCAGCTCCTGCTGCCTTCGACTCTCCCGCTACTGCAAGCCGCTGATCCTCCAAGCGTTAAAGTGTCCACGGGACTTTCGGTTCGGCCGTGAACCGCATCTCCGCGGCCAGCCCGACAAAGCCGGGCAAGCCTGCCGATGCGCAGGTCCAGCATCGGCCCGGGGCTCCTGCGCCTTCGACTCGCCCCCCGCCTGCAAGCCGCTGATCCCGCAAGCGTTAAAGTCTCCATGGGACATTGCCATCGGGCCCTGAACAGCATCCGCGCCGCCAGCCCGGCAAAGCCGGGCAAGCCTGCCGATGCGCAGGTCCAGCATTGGCCCGGGGCTCCTGCGGCCTTCGACCCGCCCCCCGCCTGCAAGCTGCTGATCCTGCAAGCGTTAAAGTGGCAACAATATACCAGGCAAAATGAAAAAGCGGGAATGCCCGGGATTCGGCGGGAAGAGCCGGAACTAGCGGGGCCTGGCGGGGACTTTCGGAGCCTTTGCGGGCGGGATGGCGCTGGATTTTGGCGTGGTCAGGACCGCGCGGGCAATGGCGTCTAGGGACGCTCGCGGTGGCGGCGGCTTCTTCATGGGAACAGTATAGACCTGTCCCCTATTTGGTGGGAGCGCGATTCGGCATTCCCCACGATGCGGCGGTGCGCAAACTCTGGCGGTTTATATTCTGAACATTTGAACTATCAATATGAATCCAACGATAATGCGTCGCTAGCACAATTTCTTGCCAGCGCGGCTTTGCTGGCCGGTGCCGATGCGCAACGCACCATGCGTAAAGGTCAGCAAGTTGCAATGCAGGCACCCTGCGCATATTGGCCTCCGCCGTAGAGGCGACAAGCAACAGCGCGGTCGCGTCCACTTTCGCCTTCTTGCTTTGCAGCATGTGCTGAAGGTGTCCGTAGAACGGCTCCCCTTGATCGAAAAAAAGCTGGCATTCATCGGCTTTGGCATTGGCCTGCGCCCATTGAATGACTTCAGAGAGGCAATAGCCCAGCATCGCCCGGTCCGCGTTTTTCGGAGCGTCTGCATTGGCGTGAGCGAAGTCCACGAACGCCTTGAGGTGGATCGAGATTGCGCAACAGAATAACCCGAAGCGCGCCGATGTTTTGGGCGTGGCAGCCACGACATGATGCTTGGCTGCGAGCCTCGCTGCCGCCGAAAGAAGCCTGAGCCGCATTTTAATGGGCCGGTCCTCATAGGCGTCTTGACCGGCAAGGAGGTCTGTCACGTGTAGGTATGGGACGTTGTGCGTGCACAGCATGGCACGCCAGTCGCTCTCGAATGCCTCCCACTGATCTGGAACCCCGGAAACCGCCGCTAACGATACAATGCTATAACGGCGGCTGTCGGATTTGTTCCCCCCGTCAAAATAGCCTTTCAGCGTCACCATCGGATTGATTTTCCCTAGCGCAGTTGACGCCGAAAGCTGGCGCAGCCCAACCGAATCGCGCAGACATTGATCAGGACACACCACTGTGCTACCCTCATTTCCGAGGATTGCGCGTGGCCGTGCCCGGCGACTCCGCCAAGAATCTAGCGGGCGAATCGGTCTTGCAATTTGCGCCAGCCGTTGGCTGCGCTCCAGATTATTTTACCCTGGAGCGCAAGCATGGATTCCCTCACAATCGCCGAACTGTTGTGGTCGCCAGCCAATCGGGAAATCACACGCCAAATGCTTTTTCCGAAAGCGAAGGTGATGCGGAAGAGGAAAGCACCAAAGTCATTGCCGACCAAGGGAAGAAGAAGACAGCAGACCGCGGCGAAAACGCGCGCCCGGCGAACTGCAAAAGCTGTTCAGTAACGGCCTGGCTTTCGATCCAAACGCCGTAACTCTCGATTGCGAGCAGCTTCACTTGTTGCAGTTTTGCCGGGTGTAGGGCCGGAATCAAAACGACAATAGTGCTGCCTACCAAGGCTGCAAGGGAAGGTGCCTCCATGATGCCTCCGGGAGCAATATTATCCCTTCCCGCGCCCTTGGCGACGCTGATTAAAAAGCCGACGTTTCCCCCTCCTTCCCGGTCAGCGCCTTGTACGTGAGCCGCTTCCCGGCAACCTGCGACGCCACAAGCGCAAACCGATCCTCATCCGTCACAGCGTTGTCTTTCGTCGCGCGATTGTTGAACCGGAATGCCTGCTCATCGGCGTAGCGCGCCAAGTGGAAGGGCTCGACCGCAACGTAGGTTCCGCGCAGCGTGCGCTTGAGCAGGCTCCAGTAGTTCTCAAGGCCATTGGTGTGGACGCGCCCATCCACATAATGCCGCATATGGTTCACGATCTGGTGGACGAACCGCCCATCGAAGTGCCAGTAGGCGGGCATCTCATCGGTGTAGAGCCGTGAGCCGGGAACCACCGCCGCCAGAATCTCATCCTGCAGGGTCTTGCGCCGGGTGTTCGGAACCACTTTCGTCCGCACCTGTTTGGTCGCACGGTCCAGCAGCCCCTGCACGGCGGTCTTCGCCAAGTACAGCGGCTTGCCGGGGTCTTGGTTGCTGAACTCGGAGCGGCGCTGCTGCAGCGCAAGCCTGCGCTTCCGGCTCATGCGGGCCGCGTTCGGCCCAACGAAGGTTTCGTCTGCCTCGACTTCGCCACCTTCCGGGCTTCCCATGGTGGGGCCGACGTTCTCTGCAGTCATGGCCGCGCGAATCCGATGCAGCAGGAACCACGCGCTTTTCTGGGTGACGCCGATGGCGCGCTGCAACTCGTAGCTGCTGATTCCGTTCTTGCAATTCGCCAGCAGCCACATGGCGATGAACCACTTGCCAACCGGAATCGCCGAATCCTCCATCACGGTTCCGGTCTTCAGCGTGAATTGCGGCGCAGCGTGCTTGGAGCGGCAATGCCAGCGGTTGTACTTCGCAAGGAAAAGCACGTCCTTGCTCCCGCATTTCGGGCATGCAACTCCATCCGGCCAGCGCAACGCGACCGCGTATTCGCGGCAATTCACGGGATCGGAAAAGAACTCAATCGCAGCCTGAAGGGTCTTGAGCGGCTTCATGGAACCAGAGTAGTTCCACTACCTCATTTTGTCAAGTATATTGTTGCCGTTAAAGTCTCCACGGGACATTGTCACCCGACCCTGAACCGCATCCGCGCCGCCAGCCCGGCAAAGCCGGGCAAGCAGGCCAATGCGCAGCTCCAGCATCGGCCTGGGGCTCCTGCGCCTTCGACTCGCCCGCCGCCTGCAAGCTGCTGATCCTGCAAGCGTTAAAGTCTCCACGGGACAGTCCCACCCGCTCTTGCCGCTAGCGCTTCTCGGGGTGCAGGAAGGTGCCGCGCTCGAGTTCTTCGTAGGCTTGGCGGAGCTGCTGCTGGGTGTTCATCACGATGGGTCCGTACCAAGCGACCGGTTCTTCGAGCGGCTTGCCCGAGACCAGCAAGAAACGGATGCCGTCCTCGCCCGCCTCCACCTGGAGTTCGTCGCCGCGATCAAACAGCACCAGCGAACGGTTCTCGACGTCGGCGGGGGGCGCCGTGTCCAGCCACCCCACCGGCTCGGTGGGCACCGCCAGCGGCCCGCTGGCGTTGCAGAATTTGCCGCGGCCCGAGAAGACGTAGGCAAAGGCATGGCGCGTGGTCTCCACCGGAAGCGTGCGGCGGCGGCCCGGAGGCACGGTCACGTCCAGGTAAATCGGGTCGGCGGCCACGCCCTCGACGGGCCCCTTGCGCCCCCAGAACGAACCCGAGACGATGCGCACCTGGGTGCCGTCATCGTCGGTGACCTCGGGAATCTCCGGGGCCTTGATCTCCTGGTAGCGCGGCGCCGCCATCTTCTGGCTGGCGGGGAGATTCGCCCAGAGCTGGAAGCCGTGCATGCGCCCGGCGGCATCGCCCTTGGGCATCTCCTGGTGGATGATGCCGCTGCCGGCGGTCATCCACTGCACTTCGCCGGGCGCGATGGCCCCGCGGTTGCCCATGCTGTCGCCGTGTTCGACCGTGCCCGCCAGCACGTAGGTGATGGTCTCGATGCCCCGATGCGGGTGCCAGGGAAAGCCGGCCAGGTAATCCTCGGGCACGTCGTTGCGGAAGTCGTCGAGCAGCAGGAAGGGATCGAACTCGGCGGTGTTGCCGAAGCCGAAGGCCCGGCGGAGATGAACTCCAGCGCCTTCCCGCGTCGGCTTCGAAACCACAATCCGCTTCACCGGACGCAGCGACATGGGGGTAGTATATCGCTCATGCGTCTGCGCACTCTGCTTCCCGTCCTCTGCCTTGCGCCTGGCCTCCTCGCCGCCCAGGATGCCGTGGTTCCGCTGCTGCGCAGCCTCGCCACGGCGCCCGGGCCATCGGGCTTCGAGGAGCCCGTGGCCAAGATCATGCAGGCCGAGATGCAGCCCCTGGCGACCTCGCTGCGCTACGACGGCATGGGCTCGCTGATCGCCCAGCAGGGCTCGAGCGGGCCGCGGGTGATGGTTGACGCCCACATGGACGAGCTCGGCGGGATGGTCCGCCGCATCCGCCCCGACGGCTACATCTCGATGCAGTTGCTCGGCGGCTGGCTCGACCAGGCGCTGCCGGGGCAACGCTGGGTGATCCTCGGCTCGCATGGCCCGGTGGCGGCGGTGACGACGATCTGGGATGTCCACATCACCGCCGCCGCCGAGCGCGGCCGCGTGATCCCGCGCGACAGCATCTATTTGGACACCGGCGCGCGCAGCGCCGCCGATGTGGCCGCGCTCGGCATCGCCAAAGGCGACCCGATCGCGCCCGATTCGCCCTTCGAGGTGCTCGCCAACGGCCGCTACGTGGCCAAGGCCTGGGATGACCGCGTCGGCTGCGCCGTGATGGTCGAGATGATGAAGCGCCTCGCCGCCGCCGGCTCGCACCCGAACCAGCTCTACTACGCCGCCACCGTGCAGGAGGAGATCGGCGAGCGCGGCGCCGCCAGCGCCGCCGATGTCATCAAGCCCGACATCGGCCTCGCGCTCGAGGCCGGCATCACCAGCGACATTCCCGGCGTCAACCCCGAGAACGCGCAGGAGCGCCTCGGCGGCGGCCCCGGCATCTTCCTCTACGACACCAGCGAGCTGCCCAACCGCAAGCTGGTGGCCTTCGTCGAGCAGGTCGCCGCCGCCGGGATTCCGCTCCAGACCGACCTGGTCGCCGGCTATGGCGACGATTCCTCGGTGATCCAGAAAAGCAACGGCGGCGTGCCCACCATCAACATCGTCATCCCCACCCGCTACACCCACGCCCACAACGGCATGATCGACCGCTCGGATTTCGACCGCACCGTGGATCTCATGGTCGCGCTGGCGCAGAAGCTCGATGCCGCGACCGTCGCCCGCCTGCGCAGCTTCGATCAGCCCTGAGCCCGGGCCCCACCCATTGGGGGGAATTGCGGCGCCCCGCTCGGGGGCGCACACTGGCTCGATGCGGCGGATATTGTTCTGCGCGGCAGCGCTGCTGGGGTTGACCGCCTGCGGGCAGCAGCCCTACCGCGTCTTTGCCACCCAGGTGGCGTGGGCGCCGGCCGCAAATCCGCCAGCGGGTGCGCCGGCCCTTGCAACGCCGGTTGCCGCCATTGCCGATGATGCCGGCAGCCTGAAGGCCAGCCATCCCCAGTGGGACCTGAACCAGGTTCCGCTGGCCACGCTGATGACGCTGCCCGAGATGGACGACGCCACCGCCAAATCCATCATCGCCGCCCGGCCCTACAAGGCCAAACGCGACCTGTTGAAGCGCAAGATCCTCACCGCCGCCCAATATGCCCGCTGGAAGGACTACCTCGTCGTCCACCGCAAGTCCTGATCCCTGGCCCCGGGCCAGTTCCTTATAATGAGGAGAGTTGTCGGCCGTTTCGGTACTCTCCATGCAATCTTCACGTTGTGGTCTTGCGGCCAGCCTGCTGGGGCTGACCGTGTTGGCGGGATCGCAGGCTCTTCCGCCGTCTCCGGCCGAGCGGCTGGCCGCCTACGAACAGCAGTTCACGCAAGCCTCCACCCCGGTGGGCAAGCTGGTCGCGCTGTACCGCATCCAGGACATGGCGCGCCTGTTCGCCCCGCAGCCCATGCAGTCCACCCTCGGACGGCTCGCCGCCACCCCCAATCTCGACCCCCTGCTGGCCGCCGAAATCGCCGGCCAACAGGCGATGACCGATCTGCGCGCCGGCGAGGGTCCGGCGGCGGCCGCGATTTGGAGCCGGCTCGGCGAAATCGAGCATTGGCAGGCGGTGGGACCGTTCGATAACGCCAGCCCGGCCGCCATCACCAACGAGGAAGGCCCGGAGAAGACCGCGGCCGTGGACTTGACCGCCAGCTACCAGGGCAAGGCGCGCAAGGTCGCATGGCGGCCGCTGCCCTTCACCAGCACCTTGGGGAATCTCGATCTGGCGGCGTTCCTCAGCCCAGCCGAGAGCGCCTCGGCGTACTTGGTCACCTGGGTGCGCAGCGCGGCAGCGCAGCCCGTGGCCCTGCGCTTGCGCGACAGCGGCTCGACCCGCGTGTGGGTGAACGGCGCCCAAGTGTTCCAGGAACAGGGTTCGCATGCCAGCGACGGCTTCGACCAGCACGCGGCCGGGGCCGAGCTGCGCGCCGGATGGAACCAGATTCTTGCCAAGGTCGGCGACAGCGAATCAAGCGACTGGCACTTCAGCCTGCGGGTCACCACCCCCGCAGGCGCGCCCCTGCAGCTGGAATCGAGCGCGACCCCTCCGGCCGCCGTGCCGCCCGCCGCGCCCAGCGCCGCCGCGCCGGCGCCGGCGGTGCGCGACCTCACCGCCCTCGCCAAGGCCGCCGCCAACGCGCTGGAGTACGCCTGGGTGCTGAACCGCAAGCACAACTTCAACGCCGGTGATCACGACGACGCCAACGCCTTCCAAGCCGCCATCGCCGCCGCGCCCAACGACATGGAAGCGGTGCTGGATTTCGCCGAGCACGACAGCGATCAATCACGCCGTTACCAGAATATTGAAAAAGTCCTGGACGCCAACCCGGCGAATCTGCGGGCGCAGTTGGATTTGGGCACGGTCGAGCTGGGCCGCAACGAATACTGGCCGGCCCGCGCCGCGTTCTGGGCGGCGCTGGGACAAACCACCGCGCCCGGCAACGGCGTTATCGCCCCCGCGGACGCGATTGTGCGCCAGCCGCTGGCCGCGCTCGGCATGCTGGAGACGCTGGCCGGCATGGGGGTGCGGCCCGAGGTGGTGGGCTGGACCGACGCGCTGCACGCAGCCGGCCAGGACAACCCCGCGGTCGCCTCGGCCGTGGGTGCCGTCTTGCGCCGCTTGGGGCTGGTCGCCCCCGCCGAGGCCTGGTTCGCCGCCGCCCACCAGCAGGATGCCGCCAACCTCGTCGTCAGCCTCGAACTGGCCGACGCCCAGCGGCGCAGCGGCGGATTGGATGCCGCCTCCGCCACCATCGCGCGCGCCCTCGCGCTCGACGGTGAAATGCCGACGCTGCTCGAAACCCAGGCCCGCGCGCTGGCCGGCCTCGGCCGCAGCACCGAGGCGCTGGAGGCGATTCGCAAAGCCATCGCGCTCGCGCCCGACACCCCCGCGCTGCGGGTGGCCGAGGGCGAGATCGAGCGCCATCTCGGCCGCAGCGCCGCCGCGGTTTCGGCATGGCAGGCCGCCCTCAACCTGAACCCGCAGGACGCCAGCCTGCGCGACCGCCTGCAAATCGCCAAGGGCGGGAGCGAAGCGGTCGAAGCCAGCTTCGAGCGCCCCTATGCCCAGGACCTGGCCAAGACCATCGCCGCCTACAAGGCGCTGCCGGCGGCCAAGCGCGATGGCCTCCAGACCGGCCCCGTGGTGGTGCTGGCCGACACCAACGTCGCCAACATCTTCGCCTCCGGCAACACCGGCCGCTACGTGCAGCAAATCTTCCGCGTCAACAACAGCAACGGCGCCGACGCGCTCTCGGTGTACGCCGTCACCTACGATCCCGGCACCGAAGACGTGCGCTTCCTTTCCGCCCATGTCCTCCACGATGACGGCACCACCGCCGATGCTCCCGAGGCCGGCGACCAGCCCATCAGCCAGTCGGTCGGCTACGAGACCTTCTACAACGTGCGCAATAAATTCGTGCAGATGCCGCCGATGCGCGCCGGCGACTTCGTCGAGATCGCCTACCGCACCTCGCCGACCACGCTCGAATCCCTCTACGGCGACTACTTCGGCGATATTGACGCGTTCGGCAGCACCGCCCCCACGCTGCTGCAGCAGTACGTCGTGCTCACGCCGGCCAACAAGAATCTTTACTTCAAGGCCATCCGCTTCGCCGGCGAAGCCGCCGAGACCGCCGCCAACGGCGGCAAGGTGTACCGCTGGAGCGCACGCGACTTGCCGGCGCAAGTCAACGAGCCGCTGGCCCCGCCGGCCATCGAACAAGAGCCCTACATCGCGGTTTCCAGCTTCCAGACCTGGGATCAATTCGCGAGCTGGTACCGCGCCCTCATCCGCGACACCTTTGTGATGGACAGCGAAATGGTCCAGACCGTCGCCGACTTGGTCAAGGGCAAGACCAGCGAGGAACAGAAAGTGGACGCCATCTACCGCTGGGTGATCCAGAACACGCACTACGTCGCGCTCGAATTCGGCATCCACGGCTACCGCCCCTACCCGGTGACGCAGGTCTTCCACCGCCGCTTCGGCGACTGCAAAGACAAGGCCTCGCTGCTGATCGCCATGCTGCACCAAGCCGGCATTGACAGCGAGTTCGTGCTGGTGCGCATCCGCGATTTGGGCGTGCTCGATCCGACGATTCCTTCGGTGGCCGATTTCGACCACGCCATCGCATACGTTCCCAGCCTCCACCTTTATCTGGACGGCACCGCTGAATACGAAGGCGCGCGCGAGCTGCCCGCCGGCGATCAGCGCGCCTTCGTGCTGCGGGTGCCGGTGGCGGGCGTGCCCTCGCTCGGCAATGCCATAGCCCCCGCCGCCGCCAGCCAAGTCGTGCCCGCGCGCCTAGGCGTTGATTCCCACCCCGGCCCGCTCGCGCCCGTGGTCACGCCCGAGCAGCCGGCCAGCGCCAACATCGTCAGCCGCACGCTGAACGGCCAGATTGACGCCCAGGGCAATCTCCGCTTCCAGATGGATCTCGAAATCACCGGCGGCGACGCGCCCGGCTACCGCCAAGCGCTGCAGCTTCCCGAGCGCCAGGCCGGCGTGCTGCAAGCCATGCTGCACAACCAGTTGCCCGGCATTTCGGTCACCAGCGCCAACGTGCAGCATGAGAACGATTGGGACCAGCCCATCCAGGTCAGCCTCGAAGGCACGGTGCCCCGCTTCGCCACGGTGAACGGCTCGACGCTGCTCATCCCGCGGCAGATTCTGCCCGGCCATTGGCTGCCGCAAATGGCCCCCTTGGCCACCCGCAAGTACGACGTCCTCATCGGTCCGCCCCAGATCCAGCTCGACGAGCTGCGGCTGGCGCTGCCCCACGGCTATCGCCCGGCCGCGCTTCCCGCGGCCAGCCAAATGGACCAGCCCTTCGCCCACTTCCGTGCCGACGCCACCGTCAACGGCTCGACGCTGACGCTGCGCAGCCGCATCGAGACCACGCAGTCGCTGATTCCGCCGGCGACGTATCCGAGCTTCCGCCAATTCTGGACGCAGGTGGATGCAGCCCTGGGCAGGCCCATCACCCTGCAGCCGGCGGCGGGAGGTGCGCAGTGAGCGCAACTGGTTTCAAGCAGGCACGCCACGATTTTGCCCAGGGCGCAAGGCACACGCTCTTGGGCCTGCTCGCGCTGGTGGTGGCGGCAGCGGCGCAATCGCCCAGCCTGCTCGATCGGCTGCCGCGGCCGCCGGCGACCGGCGCAGCCGCGGCCCTGAAGGCGGCGCAGGCGCGCGGGACCGCGGGCCGCGCGGATGCGCTCTGGATCGAGTTGTTCTACGGCGACGCGGCCCAGCAGGCCGCCGCGGAAGAAGCCCTGCGGCAGCCGGCTTCGGCTCCCGCCGCCGGACCCGACGCCGCCGAGATGGCGTTCTTGCGCTACGTCGCCGCCTATAGCCAAGGCGAGGACCGCGAGACGCTCAGCGCCGCGATGCGCTTGGCCGAGGCCGCGCCCAACGATGTGGCCACCGAACTGGCCGTCCGGGCCTTGAGCGGGCAGATCGAGAACCAAGGCCGGGCGCTGCTCGATGCCGTGCCGAGCCTCGAGCGCCTGCTGCGGCAGCCGCTCACCGATCCCACCACCAGCTACATGCTCGGGCGCGCGCTGTTGGCCGCGGTGCATGCTCCCGGCCTGGCCCTCGCCCAGCCGGAGGCGCTGCAGTTGGCTGGGCGCCTGCCCCATTGGCAGCTCTGGGGACCGTTTGGCGAAGTCCAGAACTTGGGCTTTGACCAGGTTTTCCCCATCGAGCAAAAGCTCGCCTCCAGCTATGGCGCCGATCTCGCCCCCGGCGCCAGCGGCTCGCGCACCCGCGCCCCGCAGCCCTTCGAGAACGTCGGCAACGGCATCACCTTCCCGCAGGACTGGGGCGCGCAAGGGGTGGATTTCGCGGTCACGTACGTGCGCGCGGCCGCACCCGCGGCCGTGCAGTTGCGGGTCTACGCCCCCAGTTCCTGCCAGGTCGAGATCAATGGCGCGACCGTGCTGAAGCTGGATCGGCGTTCGAGCTACACCCCGGCCACGGCGACGGCCGCGCTCACGCTGGCTGCCGGCTGGAATCGCATCGTGGTCAAGCTGGCCGGCGAATCGCGGCGCAGCTTCGATCTCATGCTCCGCCCCGCGCCCGGCACCACGCTCGAGGACTCCGCCGCTGCGCCCGGCGGGAATCTGGCAGTTGCACCCAAGCTGCTGGCCGCCCCGCCCACGCTGGCGGTCTGGAGCGCGGCCCGGCTCGCCACCCAGCCCGCCGATCCGATTGCGCTGTGGGTGGATGGCATCCGCCGCACCCAGGACGAGGATGCCGAGCACGGCCGGGTCGCGCTCGAACAGGCCGTGAAGCTGGCGCCCCGCGCCACCGCGGCTTGGCTGGATCTGGCCGAGGCCTACGGCAACCTCAACGACGCCAGCCAGAGCTGGACGGCCGCCCAGATCGAACGTTCCGCCCAGCAGGCGCTGAAGATCTCACCCCGCGCGTTGCCCGCCTACGATCGGCTGGGCCACGTCTATGAGTCCCAAGGCAAGCCCACCCAGGCCGCCGAACAGTACGCCCACTGCGCCGGCAAGGGGTACTCGGATTGTGATTGGGCGCAGTTCCACCTGGCCGCGGCGCAGCGCTGGGTGCCCGAGGCCGAATCGGCGCTGGGCCACGCCCTGGCCGAAAGCGGCTCGGATTGGTCGAGCATCGTCAGCGGCCTGGAGTTCTATTCGAGCATCGGCGACGCCGCCAAGCTGGCCGAGTGGGAGCGCACGCTCTCGGCCGATCCGCGCGCCGCCGGCGTTTTCGCCGCCTACCAGCTGCGCCATGGCCATGCCGCCAAGTCGGTCGAGCTGTACCAGACCGCGTTAGGCTTCGATCCCTCCTCGGCCGAGCTCGAGCGCGAATTCCTCGAGGCGCTGCTGCAGGCGGGCGACCTGGCCCGCGCCGGCCAAGCCGCGCAAGCCGCCCTCGCCGCCTTCCCGCATGACTGGCGCATCGCCTCGGTGGCGGACGAGATCAACCTGCGCCAGAACCCGCAACGCGGCCTGGCCGCGCTGCGCCAGACCGACTTCAACCGCAATGTGCTGCGCCACGAGGCCGACTTCGTGGCGGGCGCGCGCTTCTGGCAGCCTTGGTACCACGCCTCCAGCGACCTCATCCAGGACGCCCCAGGCAAAGCCGAGTACCCCGACGCCAGCTCGATCCTCGTCTTCGACCAGATGGTCAACCGCATCAACCCCGATTCCACCCAGGACCAGTACATCCACCAGATCTTCCGCGTGCTGAACGCGGCTGGCATCTCCGAATTGGGCGACGTCACCACCATCACCCCCGGCAGCGATTTGATCACCATCCGCACCATCAAGCAGGATGGCCGCAAGCTGCTGCCCGAGCGCATCACCAACATCTCGAGCATCTCCATGCCGAACCTCGAACCCGGCGATTTCATCGAGATCGAGTTCGTGCAGCACATGCCGGCTTCGGGCGTGATCCCGCAGACGATGGACAACAGCGAGTTCTTCGTCTTCAACAGCTCCAAGCAGCCGTACCACTACTCGGATTACATCGTGCTTGCGCCGCCGAATTACCCGCTGCTCAGCGACCAGGAGCGCTTCCCTTCCCAGCCCACCGTCACCCATCTGCCCGACGGCTATACCGCGAGCGAGTGGCTGGTGCAGAAGACCAGGATCCTGATCACCGAACCCAATTCCCCGCCAGAGGACCAGCTCGTGCCCAAGGTGTGGGTGAGCAGCCAGCTGGGGTGGCCGGAGATCGCCAGCTACCTGGCCGACCACACCTACGCCGTGCGCAAGGCCACGCCGGAGATGCAGCGCCAGGCCGAGGGCCTGGCCGCCGGCAAGGCGACCGATATCGCTCGCGCCAATGCCATCTTCGGTTGGGTGGCGAAGAACATCCAGCCGGGCGAAGGCGCGTTCCTGGTGCCCGGGCGGCAATTCTTCACCGACCGCAGCGGCAACCGCGCCAGCACCTTCATGGGCATGCTCTCGGCGGCCGCCATTCCGTGGCAGTTGGTGATGGCGCGCCCGGTCACCGACGAGAGCTCGACCAAGGTCCCCAGCCTGTACCAGTTCCAATATCCGCTGGTGCATGTGGGTTCGGATATGAACGCGCCCGATGGATGGTACGACCTGAACAGCGACTTCGCCCAAGTCGGCTACCTCGCGCCCGGCATCCGCGGCGGCCAGGCGCTGGTGGCCGCACGCGGCGACGGCGCCTTCATCAAGGTGCCGAGCTTCACCTCAACCCTCGACGGCGTGACCGTCACCGTCACCGGCAGCGTCGCCGACGACGGCGACGCCACGATCCATCTCGAGATGGAGTTCCGCGGACCCGGCGGCGAGCAGATCCGCAGCGAGCTCGCCAACCTGCCCGACTCCAACCTGCCGCAGATCTACCAGCAGCTCCTGCTCGGCAACTATCCCAACGGCACCGCTTCCGGCGGAGAAATCAAGAACCGCTCGGCCAAGGGCACGCCGCTCATCATCGCCGTGGATGCCACGGTGCCGAACTTCATCCACACCGACGGCGCTGCGGCCGGATCGGCTTGGGACATTGAACGCCTCACCAGCTCGGTGGGCTTGCTGCGCCGCTATGCGCCGCTGCCCTTCCGCAAGCTGCCGCTCATCATCCCCGGCGACAGCTTCGAGCAAACCAAGCTGTCGCTCATGCTGCCCGCCAAGTTCGCCGACGCCAAGCTGCCGGCCGCGGTGAACCTCGAAAACCCCTTCGGCCGCTTCACGTCAACCTTCTCGCTCGCCGACGGCAAGCTTGACTTCAACCGCCTGCTGTTCCTGAAGGCCGACAATATCGCGCCTGATGCCTATCCGGCGTTCCGCAGCTTCGGCGAGGCGGTCGACAACCAGGACCGCCTCCGCCTGACCGGCACCGTCCACTGAGCCGGATCACGGTTCGGGTTCACTGGCCGCTGATCTGAATGGGCGAGTTGAGGGTGATGGTGATTGGCGTTCCCGCCGGCAGATCGAGCGCGCCGTTGCGGCCGGCCAGCACGACGCCCAGCCCGGCGCCGACCAGGCCGCCGATGCCCGCACCCTTGCCGCCGCCCGCGATCGCCCCGATGATCGCGCCCACCGCGCCGCCAGCCGCGGCCGTGCCCACGGTGTTGCGGGTCTGCGATTGCTGCACCCCGCCTTCGTTGGTGGTCGAGGGCGTTCCGGTGATGGCGCCGCCGACGCCGCCGTTGGGATTGACCTGGCTGACTCCGGCGCGCAGCGGATAGCTCGAGCCGTCCGGCAGCCGCAGGCGTTCGAAGTTCAACTGGATCTGCGAATTTCCTGAAATGCTGCCGCTGCGCTGCACCGAGGCCACGCGGCCCTCGACCGTGCTGCCTTCGGGCACCAGCACCGTCTGCCCGTCCTGCGAGTAGACCGGCGCGGTGACCGCGGCGGTGAAGGTGTCGCCCGGGTTGCTGCTGCGCGTGCTCAAAGTGTTGTTGAGCTTGAGCGCCAGCGAGGTGCCCGACGGCAGCGTGCCCGGACCGCTCTGGGCACGGCCATTGGGGCTGTATTGAGGCGTGGTTGCCTGCTGGGCGCGGTTGGCCGGCTGCCCGGCGCCACTGTAATCCCGCGCACGGGTCATGCCCGCGTTGCTGGTGCGCCCGTAGAAGCCGTCGTCGTAGCCGGCTTCGTAGCCGCTGCGGAAGTCCATCTGGTAGGTTTGCTGGTCCATCCCGCTGTCGGCGTTGTAGCCCTGATCGGCGCTCTGGTACACCGGATGGCCCTGGAAATTGTATGGAGCGCGGTTTTGGTAATCGGTGACGCCGTCGCGAAAGCCCGCATTGTAGCCGGCCGTCCGAACCGCTTGCAACTCCTGGTTCTGGCCCGAGTTGGCTTGATTTTGCGCGAGCGCGGCGCCCGGCAGCGCGAGCGCGGCGGCGAGCGCAAACAGAATTGGAACCCGCATTCTACACCCCCTATTGGAATTGGGTTGGATGCCGTGCAGCCGCGCGGCGGCCAATTGAGCGCTGGACACGCTTCGCGGCTGGCACTACAATTCCGGGCAGATGGGATCCCTGCGCTTTTTCCGGCGCGTCCAGCTTGCCCCCGGCATTCGACTGAATTTTTCCCGGTCAGGACCGTCGTTGAGCTTGGGCGCGCGCGGCGCCCACCTCACCTTTGGCCGGCGCGGCGTGCGCAGGACGGTGGGGGTGCCCGGCAGCGGCGTCTTCTATACCTCGCAGCGGGGCTGGCACTCGGGCCTGCACTCAGCGCCGGATTTCCATGCCGCCCGCCCGCCCGCCGTCCGCGCCGGAAGCTGGAAGGTGGTGGCGGTGCTGGTGTTCGCGCTGGTGGTGCTGGCGGTGCTGGGGCAGGCCTTCGGGCGCTGAGCTAGCGGCCACGGCCTTGGGTCGTGGTGGTCGCCGAGAGCGCCTTGCCTTTGCCTTCGATCATCTCCGTGACCCGCTGACGCACGTCGGCGTATTTCGGGAAGCCATCCTCGTAGAAGGCAAGGGTCTCGTGCGTGGTGGTTTTCTTGGCCGGATCCAGGATGTAGCCGTCGAGGCTGTACTCGCGCTCGCCCAGCGCCGCTGCCTGCGCGTGCGCTTGGGCCCATCGCGCCTGGTCCAATTGGTCGGACTCGAGCGCATACTGCTGGAGCACGCTGCCGGTGGCGGCATCGGCGACGTTGAAGACGTATTTCCAGAGGAAGCGCCCGTTGAAGTGGGCGAACTCGATCACCTCGACCGGCCGCCCGGCGGCGGTGAAGCGATCAAGCGTCCAGGACGCACCCTGCGGAATCTCGCCCTGCGCGGCCAAGTCGCGCACCTGCTGCAGCAGCTTGTCGCGATCGGCCATGTGGCCTTCGCTCAGCATGGCCTCGAGCAGGCCGCTGAAGTCGTGGTAATCATGCGGATCGAGAGCCAGCGCACGCTGGAAGGCCTTCTCCGCGTCGGAGTATTTCTGCAGGCGCAGCAGGCACACGCCCTCGAGATTGGCTGCGACCTCGTTCGCGGGCTCCGCGGCCTCGACCTGCCGCAGTTTGGGCTCGGCATCGCGGAAGCGCTGCGCCCGCACCAGGCCCTCCGCCTCGAGCAGGGCAGGGCTGGGGGGAGCGGGCTTGGGCTTCTGGCGGGCGGCGTTGTATTCGTCGGTCAGGGCCTGGGCGCGCGCGGCATCGGCGTCGGCGCCGGCGGAGTCTCCCAACTGGCGCTTGAGCGCGGCGCGGCGCGACCACAGGAAGCGGTTCTCGGGGGTCAAGGTCAGGGCTTGAGCGAGCGCCGTCATCTGCGCGTCGCTTTGGCCGCGGCGGCCTTGGAAATCCGCCAGCGCCATGTACACCGCGCCCGGCTGCGGCGCCACGTTCAGGGCCACGTTCAGATCGGCCAGCGCAGGCTCAAAGTCCCCCGCCGCCTCCTCGGCGCGGCTGCGGCTCTCGAAGCCGTTGGCCCGCAGCGCCGGGTTTCCGCCCGCGGCTTCGATGGCGTGGTTGGCATCGGCGATCGCCTCGGGGTATTTCTGCAGGCGAATCTCCGCGGTGCTGCGCACCTGGTAGGCCGCCATGTAGTGCGGGTCGGCGGCGATGGCGCGGTTGAAATCCTCGAGCGCGCCTTGCCAATCCTGACTGCGCAATTTTTCATTGCCTTGCTTCCATGCCTCCACCGCCGCTGGATTGGCGGACCCCTGCGCGGCAGCGCCGGCAGCGCAAAGGAGAAGAACCATCGCAATCCGGTGGCGTGGCCTCATGCGCCACATTGTATATCTAATGGCCGGTAGATGCCTCGACCGGGAAGTTCTTGTGGGCGGCCCAGTCCTCGAATGAGCCGTCATACATCTTGGCCTGGTATCCCAGCGCACGCGCGGCCACATAGACTTCGGTGGCCATGAGCCCGATGTGGCAATAGCTCACCACCGTGTCGCCGGGCTTGACCCCGGCGGCGGCAAATTTCTGCCGCAGCGCCTCGAGCGGCAGATAGCGTCCCTTCGCCACCAGGTCAGGCTCCGGGATGTTCACCGCGCCGGGAATGTGGCCGCGCCGGCCCATCATCTCCATGGCCCCGGAGTAATCCATCGCCTCGCGCGCGTCCACGAGGGCAATGCCGGGCGTGTGCAGATGGGCCTGGACGTACTCCGCGTCGGCATAGCCGTCGCGCTGCAGGCAGGGCGGAAATGCGGGGTTGCGGGCGGGCCGGGCGGCTTTGCGCTCCAGCGGCTGGCCGGCGGCGGTCCAGGCGTCGAGGCCGCCGTCGAGGATCGAGGTGCGCGCGCCGAGGCCGAGGGCATCCAACGTCCAATAGGCGCGGCTGACGCGGGTGTCGCCCGCGCCGCTGGGATAGAGCACGATGCGCGACTGCGGCGTGATCCCGAGCTTGGTCATCACTTGCGCCAAGGCCTCGGCGCTGGGCAGCTCGACCGAGAGTTTGCGCTGGACGAACAGCGCGCCCGCGTCCAGCTCCAGCGCGCCGGGGATGTGGCCGTTCTTGTAGCTGCCGCCCTTGGCATCGGTCACCGCGAGCACGACCATGCCGGCGTCGTGCAGATGGGCGGCCACCTCGGCGGCGGTGGTCAGCACGCTGCCGGGTCCGCGGTGCGGGCCGCAGGCCGGCGCTTGGGCGAGCGCGCCAGCGGCGAGGAACAACCCGAAAAGAAGGGCGAGTGGGGTTTTCATAGGTGTTTGCCTCCGAATGGCTGAACTTGAAAGCGGCCGCGAAAGGCGCTGGGCGGCAGCCCGAATTGGCGCTCGAAGGCGCGGCGGAAAACATCCGCGCTGGCGTAGCCCACCGCCGACGCCACCGCCTCGACCCGGCTGCCGCGCTCACCCAGCAAGCGGCGGGATTCGTCCAGGCGCAAGCGCTGCACGTAGGCTGCCGGCGTGGTTTGAAAAGCGCGGCGGAAGGCGCGGCTGAATTGCCGCGGGCTGAGATGGGCGCGGGCGGCCAGCGCCTCCACCGCGAGCGGTTCGCGCAAATGGCTGGCCGCCCAGGCGGCGGCCTCGCCCAGGCGATCGGGGGCCTGGGCTTGGGCCCGCAGCGGCGCCGAGTACTGCTCTTGGCCCCCCGAACGCTGCATGTAGACCACCAGCTGGCGCGCGGCATGCACCGCCGCCGCAGGCCCGAAATCCTCGCTGATCAGCGCCAAGGCCAGGTCAATGCTGGCGGTCACGCCGGCGGAGGAGTAAAAGCGCCCGTCGCGCAGGAAGATAGCATTCGCTTCGACCCGCAGCCGCGGAAAGGCGCGCGCCAGCTCGGCGGCGTAGTTCCAATGCGTGGTCACCCGCCGCCCGTCGAGCAAGCCGCTGCGCGCCACGCCGAACGCGCCGGTGCACACGGAGGCGATGCGGCGGGTGCGGGGGGCGCGGGCCCGCACCCAGGCGCCAACGCACGCCTGCAGTTTGATGTTGGCCCGCAGGCCGCGCCCTCCCGGCACGATCACGGTGTCGAACTCCAGACGGGTCGCCAGCGTGCAATCCGCCTGCAGCCGGATGCCGGATTCGCTCCGCAACCGCCCGCGACCGGTCCCCACCAAGACCACCTCGTAGGCCCCACGCTCGGCGGCGGCAAAGGCATCGGCCGGGCCGGTCACGTCAAGCGCCTGCACCGCGTCGAAGACCAGGATCCCGATGCGCCGGCTGCGGGACTGCATGCGTCTATCCTGCCGCGTCGCGGCCCCGGCCGCAATGACATTATTCCGACGTTTCCGGCCGCCTCCCGCCGCCCCGGCCTATACTCAGCAGATGAAGATCGGAATTCTCGGCGCCGGCGAGGTCGGCAAGACGCCCCCCGAACTCGCACGCTTCGGCGAGCTCCTGACGCGGGGGTCGCGCCGTGGGCGCCGTGGGCCAACTCGGCGCAATAAGGCCGCACAATTCCGGAGGGCGGCCACCCGGCAAGCAACGAGGCGCGGCCCCGACCGGGCTGGGGTCCCAGGGCCCCAGATCTGTCGAGCGTCAAGCGGGTCGCGGGGCGCAGACCCGCGGGGTCCCGCGCCAGTCAACGTGCTGTCCATGCCGGGCTCGGCGGCCGAAGTTGCGGTGATGCGCCACGCCTTCAAGGTGCTCGCCTAAGCCATGGACACCACGCGCGACGCTCTGCGCGCCGCGTGCGAAAGCGCGCTGGCCTACCTCGATTCGCTCGACCAGCGCTCGGTGGCCGCGACCGCGTCGCTCGATCAGCTGCGCGCGCAATGGCTCAAGCCGCTGCCCGAAGACGGCGAAGCGCCGGAGCGAATCATCCGCGAACTGGCGGCGCAGGCCGATGGCGGAACGCTCGCCTCGGCCGGGGGCCGCTTCTTCGGCTGGGTGATCGGCGGCTCGCTGCCGGCCGCCCTCGGCGCCGATTGGCTGGCCTCGGCTTGGGACCAGAACGCAGCGCTGCACGCCTGCTCGCCCGCGGCGGCGGTCATCGAAGAGGCGGCGGGGGCGTGGCTCAAGGACCTGCTGGGACTCCCGCCCGCCGCCGCCTTCGCCTTCGTCACCGGTTGCCAGATGGCCCACGTGACCGGCCTGGCCGCGGCCCGCCACCGCGTGCTCGCCGCGGCCGGCTGGGATCTTGACACGGGAGGGCTGTTCGGCGCGCCGCCGATCACCGTGTTCACCAGCGCCGCGCGCCATGCCACCTGCGACCGCGCGCTGCGCCTGCTGGGCTTCGGCAGGTCCAGCCTTCGCTTCGTCGAGCGCGACGACCACGACCGGCTGCTTCCGGCCGCGCTTGATGCCGCGCTGCGCCAACATGGATCCGGTCCGGCGATCGTGGTGTTGCAGGCCGGAGAGATCAACCTGGGCAGCTTCGACGATTTCGCGACGCTCATTCCCATGGCGCATGCCCATGGCGCATGGGTGCATGTGGATGGCGCGTTCGGCCTTTGGGCCGCCGCCAGCCCCCGCCAGCGCCACCTGCTGCGCGGCGCCGCCGAGGCCGACTCCTGGGCCACCGATGGGCACAAGTGGCTCAACGTGCCCTATGACTGCGGCTATGCCTTTGTCGCCGACGCCGGGGCGCTGAAGAGCGCGATGAAGGCGCAGGCGGCCTATGTGACCCATGATGATCGCGGGCGCGACCCCATGGATTGGAACCCGGAGTGGTCGCGCCGCGCTCGCGGCTTCGCCACCTACGCTGCGCTGCGCCAACTGGGCCGCTCCGGTGTCGCCGATTTGGTGGACCGCTGCTGCCGCCACGCCGAAACGCTGGCACGCGGGATCGGGTCGCTTCCCGGCGCCGAGCTGGTGTGGGCGCCGACGCTGAACCAGGGGCTGGTGCGGTTCCTCGACCCTCGCCCCGGCGCGAGCGAAAGCGACCACGACCGCCGCACCGACCAGGTGATCGGGGCCATTGCCGCCACCGGCGAGGCATTCTTCACCGGCACCGCCTGGCGCGGCCGCCGCGCCATGCGCATCAGCGTGTGCAATTGGCAGACCAGCGCGCGCGACGTGGAGCGCGCGATCGCCGCTGCCGCGTCGGTGCTGGATCGAAGCTAGCCGGCCCGTCGCAGGTCGTAACGGTCGAGGTTCATGACTTTGTGCCAAGCGGCGACGAAGTCGGCCACGAATTTCTCCTTGGCATCGGCGCTGCCATAGACTTCGGCGAGCGCGCGCAGCTGCGAGTTGGAGCCGAAGAGCAGATCCACGCGCGTGGCCGTCCATCGCAGCTTGCCGCTGGCGCGGTCGCGGCCTTCGTACACGCCTTCTTCCTGCGCCGGCTGCCATTGGGTTCCCATGTCGAGCAGATGGACGAAGAAATCGTTGCTCAGCGTGCCCGGCTGCTGCGTGAAGACGCCGTGCCGCGCGCCCTTGTGGTTCGCCCCCAGCACGCGCAATCCGCCCACCAGCACCGTCGCCTCGGGCGCGGTCAGCTGGAGCAGCTGCGCGCGGTCGGCGAAGAGCGCCTCGGCCGGCCCCTGCGCGCCTGCGCGCGCATAGTTGCGGAAGCCATCGGCCAGCGGCTCGAGCACGGCAAAGGCGTGGGCGTCGGTCTGCGCCTGGGTGGCATCGGTGCGGCCAGGCGAGAACGGCACCTGCACCGCGCAGCCCGCCTTCTTCGCCGCCGCCTCCACCGCCGCGCACCCGCCCAGCACGATCACGTCGGCCAGCGAAACCCGCATGTTGCCCTTTTGCCCGGCGTTGAATTCCTGCTGGATGCCCTCCAGCGTGGCCAGCACTCTGCTTAGCTCCGCCGGCTGGTTCGCCTCCCAATCCTTCTGCGGCGCCAGGCGGATGCGGGCTCCGTTGGCGCCGCCGCGCTTGTCCGACCCGCGGAAGCTGGACGCCGATGCCCATGCGGTCGAGACCAACTGAGCCACGGTCAGACCGGAGGAAAAAATCCGGGCCTTGAGCGCTGCGATCTCGCCCTCGCCGATCAACGCGTGGCTCACGGTCGGCACCGGATCCTGCCAGACCAATTCCTCCTTGGGCACGAGCGGGCCCAGGTAGCGTGCAATCGGCCCCATATCGCGGTGGGTCAGCTTGAACCAAGCCTTGGCGAAGGCGTCGGCGAACGCCTGCGGATGCTCCAGGAAGCGCTTCGAGATCGGTCCGTAGATCGGGTCCAGGCGCAGCGCCAGGTCGGTGGTGAGCATGCCGGGCGCATGCCGGAGCTTGGGATCGTGCGCGTCAGGCACGGTGCCCGCCGCCACGGCCTGCTTCGGCGCCCACTGCCAGGCGCCCCCGGGGCTCTTGACCAATTCCCAGTCGTAGCGGAACAAATTCTCGAAATAATTGTTGCTCCACCGGGTCGGCGTGGTGGTCCACGCCACCTCAAGGCCGCTGCCGATGGTGTGCACGCCGTGGCCGGAACCGAAGCTGTTCCTCCAGCCCAGGCCCTGGTCCTCGAGCAGCGCCGCTTCGGGCTCGGGGCCCACGTATTTTCCGGCCTCGGCCGCGCCGTGGGTCTTGCCAAAGGTATGCCCGCCGGCGATCAACGCCACCGTCTCCTCATCGTCCATGGCCATGCGGGCGAAGGTCTCGCGGATGTCGCGCGCGGCGGCAAGCGGATCGGGCTTGCCGTTCGGGCCCTCGGGGTTGACGTAAATCAAGCCCATCTGCACCGCCGCCAGCGGATTTGCCAGCTCGCGCTCGCCGCGGTAGCGCTCGTCGGCCAGCCACTTGCGCTCCGGCCCCCAGAAGATGTCCTCCTGCGCTTCCCACACGTCCTCGCGCCCGCCGCCAAAGCCGAAGGTCTTGAAGCCCATGGATTCGAGCGCGACGTTGCCGGCCAGGATCATGAGATCGGCCCATGAAATCTTGCGGCCGTATTTCTGCTTCACCGGCCACAGCAGCCGCCGCGCCTTGTCGAGGTTGACGTTGTCGGGCCAACTGTTGAGCGGCGCGAAGCGCTGGGTGCCGTAGCCGGCGCCGCCGCGGCCGTCGCCAATGCGGTAGGTGCCGGCGCTATGCCAGGCCATGCGCACAAACAGCGGCCCATAGTGGCCGTAGTCGGCCGGCCACCAGGGCTGCGAGTCGGTCATCAGCGCATGGAGATCCTGGATCAGCGCATCGAGATCGAGGGTCTTGAATTCCTCGGCATAGTTGAACCCCGGGCCCATCGGATTCGACAACGCTGAATTCTGGTGCAGAACCCTCAAATCCAACTGCTCCGGCCACCAGCCGGCGTTGGTTTGCGGCGCCGCCTGCGCGTGCGCCACCGGGCATTTCCCTGCCGCCTTCATTGTTTCGTCCATAGCTTCAAGTCCTCTCGCTCGAATTTCGGCTGCGGGCCGCGCAGCGGGCGCACAGGCCGCGATAGATCAGCTCGCATTCGCGCAGCACCCGCGGACCAAGCGCCCGGGCCGCTGGCTTCGGAGGCGCATGCCACGCCACATCCTCGACCGTTCCGCAGCGGTCGCAGATGAAATGATGGTGCCGCTCGCCTGGGGCGTCATACCGTGCCGCCCGTCCTTGGGCCGCCACCTCGCGCACCAGCCCGGCCTCGACCAGGTCGCGCAGGTTGTTGTAGGTGGTTGCGCGCGAGGAGCGCGGATCGGCGCGGTTCACCGCCGCGTAGATCTCGGCCGCGGTGGGATGGGTGTTCCGCTGCAGCAGGAAGGCCAGCACCGCGAAGCGCTGCGGGGTGGAGCGCAGGCCGTGCGCCTCCAAGCGCCGCCCGATGCTGCGCTCGTCCGGCTGGAGCCCTGCCCGCGCTTGCGCCACTGAATTAGACTCGATCTAATTTGCGACTTTGTCAAGCTTCGGCTTCTCGAGGTGATCCACCACGAGCGCCGGCACCGCATCGGTGCCGGATCGCAGCCCGAGCCCGGTCAAATCGTGCAATTGGCTCGCCACGCTCGCCACGGGGGCGCTGGACTCGTCCGGCTTGGCCAGCGTCAGGAACGGAAAGTAGAACGTGCCCTTGAGCCCGGTCCGGTCCACCACGGGCCGGCCGAGGAAACCCGACAACGAGCCGGCGAATTGCGCCATCGTCCGGTCCCCCGGGGCCATGAACATGCACCCGGAAGATCCGGCCGGGCAGGTCATCACCCCGCTCGGAGGCTCGGGCGAGCCGGCCGGCTTGGCGCGCGCCAGCTTCAATTCTTCTGGCGCGGCCATCAGGTCGAACGTCTTTGCCGATCTGGTTGTCCAATGCCACGCCAGCTTGAACTGATCGGCCAGCAGGGACTGCATCATCAGCCGGGCTTGCTGGTCGGTGGTTGCGGCCGGCATGCGCGCGTCAATGGAAAACATCGCCGCGCCGATGTTCGCACGCTTGGTCCCGGCCCAAGCCGGCAGGCCCTCAACCATTTCTGAACCGCTGAGATTGAACGCATACCGCAGCAGCGCGCGGAAGGGCGAGTACTGGCCCCAGACCCGCACCGGGTCCATCCGCCGCACATCGTTGCGATAGCTGTGCGGCATCTGCCCGGGCGCCCATTCGCGGATTTGGGCCACCTCGAATTTGGGCTTCGGGTCCTGCTGCGGCGCCCGCGCCGACACGCCCGTGCACAAAACAGCCAGGCCCATCAGCAAGAGACTGCGGGCAAGTGCCGACGCCATGAAGGGTGGCCTACGCTCGGGCTTCATGGAATGATTGTAGTTTTTTCCTCCCGGGAAGGGTGGCACGGCCACCTTTGCGGGGCTTCGCCCCGGGCCTCCCGTTGGTCGGCCTCCCCTCGCCTCCGGAGTCGGTCGAGGCGAAGGTGGACCAAAATCGCCTGCCCTCTCGACCCGGGTCGCTGCCTAGGGTCGCTAGGAGTCGTGGCTTCGGTCCCGGGCAGTCCCGAGCCTGCTGGGGCTGCGCAGGCCGGGTGCGGGCGCCCGCTCCGCTTAGCGTGCCTCGAGGCTGCCGCGATCTGGCTTGGTCCCGAAGAACAACCAACGTCCGCCGGGCAGCACCGCCATCTGGAGTGCAATCGGGCAGCGCCGGCGCGTGGCTTGCACGGAGGGCCGGATGCCGGTCCATTCGCAGCGATGCAGCCCGCTGGGGCCGCCATTTCCGAAGCGGCCCGCCAAGTAAGCCTTGGCCCGCAGCGCCGACAGCAGGTACACCCGCCAAGTCCGCGGCGAAGTGGTGAACGCCACCGTCCCGCCGGGCTTGGCGATGCGCACCATCTCGTGCAAGCATCGGGAAAATGCGGCGAGGTTCGGAAGGTGCTGGAACACGAGGTAGGCCAGCACAAGATCCGCAGAATCGGGCGCAAGCGGTTCCAAACTTTCGCCGCCGGTCGGGTGAAAGTGGACGTTGCCCGGGGCCCCTTCCCGGGCGCGGTCGATCATCGCAGGCGAAATATCGAATGCCTCGACTTCGCCGACCTCGCGCGCCAAGGCGCGGGTGAGCCGGCCGACGCCGCATCCGATCTCAACCACGGTGTCGCTGGGCCGCGGCGCGTAGCCGGTGCTGGCCTTGAGCTCGTCCCAAATCCTCGCGCCCGAAGCCCAGAAGGCATCCAGGTCCGGATTGTCGTAATTCACAAACGACGATACGTACCAATAGGGGTTTTCCCCTGCCTTCTCGTCCCAGAATTGCCTCGAGGAGCTGAGCGTCGCCATGCAAAGCCTCGCCCCCGGAACCTGCACGCGACGGGCCATGGCGACCGCGGGCCCGGGCAGGGCGCTGCGCAGGCTCAGGCTGCACGCGGATGCATGGTTTCGGCAGAGCACTTCCGAAAGCCTGCCGGCAAGAATCAACGGTCCCGGCGACATCGAAGACCCCGCTCGTCGCTTGGCCGCGGGGCACTGCCGCCGTGGGTCGGCCTCCCCTCGGCTAAGGCCGCAGGAGCCACAGGCCGATGCTGGAGCTGCCGCCATGCCACGGTGGGCCGAGGCGATGGTGGCCGCAAATTGCTTGCCGACAGCGAGGCGGGACCCCATGCGGGATCCCGCCCCTCGATCTTGGCCTCGCCTCCGCCTTCGCCGGGCCCGGTCGGGGCTACGTCGTGGTCCTCGATGGCTACGCCAAATTGGCCGCGCGCCGACGCTCAGAGTAGATCAGGCCGCCCATCAGCAGCAGGCCGGTGCCCAGCAGCGCCCAGGTCGCGGGCTCGGGCGTTGCCACCACCGCGGTGCCGGAGACGAAGTTCACGCCAGCGTCGCCGGGATTGTCTTGGACAAAGAACTGGCCGAAATTGGCCAAACTCGTCCCGGGAATGCTGCTGAAATCAAACGTCAGCTGGCTATAGGTCGGATTGTCATTGAACTGATTGTCGAACGTCCAATCCAGCGGAAATCCGGCAGCTCCTTGGAAGATGGCGTTCGAATTGTCAAGGGTGACCGGCTGGGTCGCATGGCCAAGCCCGAATTCGTCGGTGACGTTGATATCGAACGAGAACTGGCTCACGGTCTGGGTGGTACTGTCGTAGGTGACCGTGCCGGAAACCGTCTGGCCGCCGGTGCTTGTCAGCGTGATGAGGTACTGGATGGGGCTGGCCATGGCCGCCAAAGCGAACAAGGACAGCACAACAGGGAGCGAAAGAGCGAAGCGACGAAGGGTCATGAAGTCTCCTTGGCTGCACTACGACGCAATCTGCATGCCAAATGCGACAATTGCGCACATTGGACTTATACCCCGCTGCGAGCGAAAAGTGTGCTGCGCATTGCGCATGGGAACACTACTTCCACTATGAAAACGGGGGGGTTGGGGTGAGTGGAGGGATTCGAACCCTCGGCCACTGGAGCCACAATCCAGCGCTCTACCAAGCTGAGCTACACTCACCGCACGGGAGCCGGCCGCAGATCGCGACCAGCCCACATTATAGCGCGAGCGTCGCGCCCGCGGTGGCGTGCCGGAGGGTCTGCCACGGGGCTAGCACGCCCGCCGCTTCTGCTCGGCCGCCCGCGGGCTCAGAGTAAAATCCGCAAATCGCGAAGGTTGTTGCCGGTCGGCCCGGTCTCCAGCAGGTCGCCGGCAGCTTCGAGCGCAGGATGGGGATCGAAGCGGCGCAGGTGCGCGTCGGGATCGAGCCCGGCCGCGCGGATGCGGGCGGCGGTTTGGCCATCCACGATGGCGCCGGCGGCATCGCTGGAGCCGTCCGCGCCGTCGGTGCCGGCCGACAGGAAAGTGAACGCCTCGCCCTCAAGCGCCAGCGCCATGGCCAGCGCGAGCCAAGTGTTGCGGCCGCCGCGGCCGTGCGACTCGGGCAGGCGCACCCGCACTTCCCCCCCGGCGATCAGGCAGGGGCGCGCATGCGTCTGGTGCAGCGCCCGCCAGCGCGCGGCGAGATGAGTGGCGGCGGCTGCGGCCTCGGCTTCGTCGGTGGAGTGATCCTCGATCACCGGCTCGTAGCCGTCAGCGCGGGACACGGCCGCCAGCGCCGCGCAGGCATCGGCGTTTGAAGCCAGCACATTCCAGCGCGAGCGCGCAAAGGCGGCATCGCCGGGCTTCGGTGTTTCGGCGCCGACCACCGCCGTGTCGCCCGGAAGCCATCGCCGGCACGAAGCTTCAAACTGTTCGAGCGTGGTGGCGTCAGGCAGCGTCGGTCCCGAGGCCACGGCGCTGGCATCGCCGTCGGCCACATCGGACAGAATCCAGGTCTCCTGCTCGACGCCGGCCCCGGCCGCCGCCGCCAGCCGGCCGGCCTTGAACGCGGAACGGTGCTTGCGGATGAGGTTGATCTCGCCAATCGGCGCTCCGCTGGCGACGAGCCTTCGATTCCAGGCCTGCAGCTCGTCCAATCCCCCGCCTAGCGGCACCTCCGCCAGGGCCGAGCCGCCGCCCGAAACCAATGCGACCAGCAGTCCGGGGCCGGGCCCTCGGCCCAGCTCGCGCGCCGCAGCCAGCATGGCTGCGCCGGCGCGCAGGCTTTCGGCGTTGGGTTCGGGATGGCCGCCGACAAAGACCTCCACGGGAAACGGCGCTTCAAGGCCGGTCAGCGCTGCTGGCGCCGAGACCAGCATCCGCGTCGTGCTGGAATCGGCGCGGCGCTGCAGCGCCGACTGCGCCCACGCGGCCGCCATCGGGCCTGCGGCCTTGCCGAGCGCGACCGCGACGATGGCGCGGTAGGAGGCCAGGGTTCCGCAGGGCGCCAATTTCGCCGCCAGCAGCCCCCCGGGATCGAGTTTCCGCACCACCTGGCGGAACCAAGACTCGAGGTGGTGCCGCGGTGCCACCGCCTCAGACGCGGCCGGTGCCGATCATGCCGTCGAGCTCGGCCAGCATGGCCTGCACCAGCTCGGCCACTTTCCGCCAGTTGTCGTCTTTGTCGGCACGCTCGATCTCGTTGCAGGCCGCTTTGAGGCGTGCCACGGCGGCGGCATGCGAAGCAGCGAAATCGCGCAAGGCCAGCCGCGAGGCGCGCAGGCGGGCGGCGCGCTTCAGCTTGCCGGGCGTGGAGGTGCCTTCGCGCTCGTAGTCGGCGATCTGGGTGCGCACCTCGAGCAGGGCGGCACCCCAGGCGGGATCGGGCAGCGGCGCGTCAGCAGTCACCCAAATATCTTACGACGGGGCCGCCGCCGCCGACATGGTGAGCAGCTCGCGCATCTGCATGGCGAGATCCACGATGCAGCGCAGGCGGCGCTCGAGCACGGGCGGCAAGCGGCGGCCGGCGGCGTGGGCCAAGTCGGCGGCCAATTCAGCATTGCCCAGGATGCCGGCCAAGGCGTTGTTCATCTGCGCCTGAAGTTCGGCGGCGGGGATCGGCGCTCCGCCGCCGCCCTCGGTTGCGGGCGTGCGCACTCGGCGCAGGTAGGCCGCGGCCAAATGCTGGTGCAGGATGAACCCCAATTTGGAGGCCGGCTGCGCCCGGTCCAAGTAATCGAGGATGGCGCCCGGCGCCCGCCGCCTTCCGTCTTCGGGGGCGGCGATGCGCGGCAGCTCGCCCAGCCACAGCACGGGCGCGTCCTCGGCGCCCGCCGCCGGCGGCGTCATGGGCTGGGGGGCATGGGCGTCGACCAGCACCAGCAGCCAACTGCGTCCGGGCGAGGCGCGGTACACCGGCGCCATCTCCAAGCTCAGCGGTATGCCGGCCGGCATGGCGCGCCGCACGCGCTCTCCCAGATCAACATCGGTGCTCACCAACAGGACAGGATGGGTCATGGATTCCAACCTCGTTTCTGACCCCTCGGGGGGATACGCAGCGGCACGCTACCGGCCCGCCCCTCCCGCCTGGGCCGCAAAGGCATACTCCTTGAGCTTGCGGTAGAGCGTGGTCTTGCCGATGCCCAGCAGCTTGGCGGCCAGCAGCTTGTCGCCCTTCACCTGCTGCAGGGCATCCAGGATCGCGTCCCGCTCCAAGTCCGAGATGGCGCGGATCGAATTGGGCTCGGCGGTCACCGAGGCCGCCGGCTTCGGCTTCAATTGCTGCAGATAGCTGGGCAGGTCGGCCGCCTCCAGCCGGGGCCCGGCGGTCACCGCCAGGGTGCGCTCGATGCAGTTCTCCAGTTCGCGCACGTTGCCAGGCCACTCGTAGCTCAACAAGCGCGCCATGGCCTCGTCGCTCACGATCCGCGGCGGGATGCCGGGCGGGGACGCGCGCTCGAGGAAGTGCTCGACCAGCAGCGGCACGTCCATCAGCCGCTCGCGCAGCGGCGGCATCTTGATGCTGATCACATTCAGGCGGAAGAACAGATCCTTGCGGAAGGTGCCGTTGGCGACCGCCGCCTGCAGATCGCGGTTGGTGGCCGCCACGATGCGCACATCAATCTTCACCCGCCGGGTGCCCCCCACCGGCCGCACCTCTTTCTCCTGGATCGCGCGCAGCAGCTTCACCTGCAAGTCGAGCGGCAGCTCGCCGATTTCATCGAGGAAGACGGTGCCGCCGTTGGCGACCTCGAGCAAGCCGGCGTGGTTGTTATGGGCGCCGGTGAAGGCTCCCTTCACATAGCCGAACAACTCGCTTTCGATCAGCGTCGGCACCAGCGCCCCGCAATCCACCGGCAGGAACGGCCGGTCGCGCTCCGCCCCGGTATAGTGCAGGGCGCGCGCCACCACCTCTTTGCCAGTGCCGCTTTCACCGAGGATGAGCACCGAGTACCGACTCTGCGCCACCTTGCCGACCAGCCGGAACACGCGCTGCATCGCCGGCGAGGCGCCGATCAAGCTGCCCGCCGCATAGGGCCCCCGCGCCGAGAGGCGCAAGCTCCGCGCCTCGCGATCGAGCTGCGCTTGGTGCACGCAGGACTGCAGCAGCAGCCGCATTTCTTCGAGCTCGAAGGGCTTGGTCAGATAGTCCGACGCGCCCAGCTTCATGGCCTCGACCGCCGTCCCCACCGTGCCGTAGGCCGTCATGAGCAGCACCGGCACCTGCGGCGCCATCTGTTTCAGGCGCTTCAGCAACTCGACCCCGCCCATGTCCGGCAGGCGCACGTCGCACACCAGCACATCGGCCGGATCGCGCTCCCATCCGGCGAGCGCCTCTCGTCCGCTGACGACGCCGGTGGCGCGGTACCCCAGCTGTTCGGCGACACTGATGCAAATGTCGCGAATGGCGGCTTGTTCATCGGCAACGATAATGTGGGGAATGGCGGACATGCCATGCTCCTTGCAGCCGCCGGACCAAAGTGCCCGGAGCGCTGGATTTTGGGCAGGCCCAAGCATTCATTGCCCTTAGCCGCGGGTCGCCGTCCCGGCCGCGGAACCGCGCCGTGCCGCAATGGTCCGCTGGCGCCCAAATGGGGAACGCAGGGGCCTAAACGGGAACCCTGGCTTCCGCGCGGTGCCTACCGCAGCGGGGGCAAAGAGACCGGCGTCATTTGACTGGCGTCCCCCGCGTACGGCTAGCGGCGATCTTTGGGCGGGCCTGGACGTGCGGCCGAGATGGCCGTCGCCGCGGCCGCCCAGGCGCCACCGAGGCTGGGGGCTTGGCGCAGTCGCGCCTCGATCGCCGGCGCCAATCGGGCGGGACGCCACGCCGCGCCGTCGCGGGAGAAGTACACCGCGCCCACCTCCGATGTCAGCGCGTAGATGCCGCCATTGTGGAACTCGACCGCGCGCACCTCGGTGGCCGGGAGCCCATGGCCGCTGAGCGTCCAGGTCGCGCCCCAGTCCGAGGACTGGTACAGGCCGCGCGTCGTGCTGGCCAGCATCAGGCGACCGCCGCCTTCGAGCGGCACCGAAGCCAACCCCTCAATCCGCCCGCGCGTCGCGGCGGCATCGAGCGTGAGCCGGCCGGCCAAAAAGTGCTGGCCGCCATCGTTGCTGCGCAGCACAAATCCATTGCCCGCAACCAGCAGCCACTCCGCCCCCGGATCGGTTTCATCGGCGAGGCACAGCACATGGTACAAGCCTGCCGGCGCCGCGCGCATCAGGGCCCAGTGCAGGCCGCCGTCGCGGCTGCGCAGCAACCCGGCATCGGCGGCGGCATACACGTCCGGCGAGGCCGGCGCCGGGCTGGCCAAGGCGTGCACGGCGCCGCGCGCGGTGGGAATCGAGCGCCACGAGGACGCATGGCCGTCCGGTCCGGCGGGCGTCCAGCGGTAAATGCCTTGCGAGGTCGAGGCCAACAGGCCGGCCGGCGACCAATGCAATCCGGTGGCCTCGAGCGCATCGGGAAGCCGGGGCAGTTGCGTCCAGGCTTCCGACCCCGCCGACTTGTAGAAGACGCCTCCCCACGCATCATCGCCCGTCAGGGCCAGAAACTGCCCATCGGGGCTGGCGGTGGCGGCGGCCACGTGGCGGCTGGCAAAGCCATCGTTCGAGGCCGCGAACGCCAGCGCCGCGTCCCGGTCCACTGGGGCGGCAAACACGCCGGCAAAATCGGTGCCCAACAGCATCCGCCTGCCGCCCGGAGTCCCCATCTCCAGCACCGCGTTCACCCGCAGCGCCGGGCTGGTCACCCGGTTCCAGCTGGCGCCTTGGTCATGAGTCACCCACAGTCCCTGGGTGGTGCCGGCATAGACGGTGGCGGGGTCGCTGGCGTCCTGCACCAGCGCGGGCGTCCGCCGCGCGGTGTAGGGAATGCCTTGGATCTTGCGGAACAGATTGCCGCGGTCATCGCTGCGGTAAATTCCCGAGCAGGCGCTCAGGTACACCGTGGCAGGATGCTGCCGGTCCACGGTGATCGAAAACACATCGGAATCGTCGATCACGCCCTCGCGCATCTGCCACCAGTCGTGGCCGCCGTTCACCGTCTTCCAGGGCAGATGCCAGGTGCCGACGTAGATTTCCTGGGCGTCCTGCGGATCAATCGCCACTGACTCGACATTCTGCAATTCGCGGTCGTGCGCGGGCGAGATCAACTGCCAGGAGCTTCCGGCATCCTGGGTTCGGTAGACGCCCTCGAGGGTGGCCGCCACCCATGTGGCCGGGCTCGAGGGGGCTTGCGCCAGGGCGCGCACCGCATGGTGCTGCAGCACCGGCGTCCAGGTCAGGCCATCGTCGCTCGAAGCGAACACGCCGCCGTCGCCACTGGCCCAGCGCCACAGCCCAGCCAGCCACTTCCCTGGGTGGGACTGATCCGCCACCAAGGCTGCCACCACCGCGTCCTCGTGGGTGGAGATGCGGCTGTAATAGCTCCAATGCGCGCCGGCGTCGTCGGAGCGGTACAGCACCCCGGTGGCCGTGCCCAGCAGCACCGCGCCTGGATGCAGGGGATCGGCGGCGAGCGAGCGCACGGTGCCTCCGGAGGGCAGATCGGGGCGCGACCACGACGTTTGCGCAACACACGCCGCGCTCAATCCGAGCCCTAGGGCCAGGGCTGCGACCGGCAGGGGGAACCGGGGGACCATCTACTTACATCATAACGCTGCGCGGCAGCGACCGAGTTGCCGTTCACGGCACGGCCGGGGGGCGAAGCCCCGCAAAGGCGGCCGTGCCACCCGACACAACAAAACGGGCGCGGTGTGGCCACCGCGCCCGCTCATTGCAGCACCGACGGGTCGGTGCTATTTGGCTGACTTCCGGCGCGGACGGCGCACCGGCGCGGCCTTCACCGCATTTTCATCGAAGGTCTGCCCGGCGCCGGTATAGGTTGCGCCCTGCGGCACGACCCAAACCTCCGCCTTCTGCGGACCATCATCGTGGCGAACCTCGATGCGGTCGCTGGCAATGCCCTTCTCGCTGACCAAGTAAGCCTTGGCATTCACAGCCCGCTCCTCAGCCAGCTTCAAGGTGGCGGCGGCAGTCAGCGGCTTGCGCTTTCCGCCGAGTTCGGTCGAGGTGGCGAAGCCGACGATGACCGCCTTGGCGGTGGCATCCTGCTGCAGCCGCAGCGCGACGTCGTCCAAAGCCGCCTTGGCGGCATTGTCCACGCGCGAGCTGTTGGGCTTGAACTGCAGGCTGGCGGCCAGGGAAGCCTGCGGCGGCGGCGGCGGGTTTTCGATCGTCGCCTGCGCCGAGCAGCTTCCGCTCAAGCCACGGTCGTCGGTGACTGTGAGCGTGCCGGTGACCGAGCCGGGGGAGGCATTGGTCGTGTCCAGGTGCGCGGTCGCCTGGCTGGTGGTGTCCAGATGGCCGGCGCTGGCCGGAGAAACCTGCCAAGCATAGGTCAGCGGGCGGTTGTCGGGGCTGGAGGCTTGGGCGCTGAACGTCAGCGCCGCGCCAGGCAGCACCGAGCTCGGCGAAACCGAGCAGGAGGCGGTGGGCGGGTTCCGCACCGGCTCCCGAACCTCGACGTTGGACTGGCAATCGGCGGTTCCGCCGGAGCCGTTGTCCACCTTCGCGGTCACGGTGTACATGCCGGGAGCCAGGCCGGTCGTGTCCAGCGCGGCGCTGGCGTTCGACGGGTTCAGCTTGCCTCCGGTGGTGCTCCAGCTATAGGTGTAGGGCAGGCCTTGGGGCGAGACCGTGGTCGAAATCTGCACGCTCGCTCCCGGCTGCACCGTGCTCTGGCTGGCGCTGCAGGCCAAAGTCGGCGTCGGAGGAGGTGGCGGCGGCGCAGCCACCGGCGGCGGCGGGCCGAAGCTCAGCCCGAACACGAAGCCGCTGGCATTGGCGCGGGGCGAATGCGCCGCGAAGCGGTAGCCGGCGTTGACGCCCATCCACGACAGCGGGTTGACGCGAATGCCGCCGGTCAGATCGAGCGGCCGCGGCACGCCCAGGAAATCCGAATGCGCGCCAGCGCCGAACGGCAGGTTGCCGTTCAGCTCGACAATGCCCTGCAGGCGGCCCTGCAGCGGGAACACTTCGCCGAAGCCATAGGTGAACTGATCGCGCAGCGGCAGGCTCAGCAGCCCGCCAGCATCCACGGTGCCGTTGTGCTGGTAGCCGAAGTTGAAGGCCATCTCGCCGCCTTTGCCCAGCCACTTGTCAATCAGCGCGTTCTCGTTGAAGGTGGGCTCGGTGGTGCTCACGCCATAGATGTCGGCGCCGCGGGTGAAGTCCGACGTATAGGGGAAATGCTCGGCGACCTGCAGCGCGAGGCCGAATTTGTCGCCGCGATCCTGCGAAAGCAGGTTGATGGTCACGCCCAGGCCCCAGTTCACCGGGCCGTGCAGCAGCGGGTTGCGCGCAAAGGGCGCGACCGGATTGAAGCTGTCGAAGTTCCCCAGCCGCCCCAGCGTCAGCTCCTCGGGATGGGTCAGCCGCAGGCGGCGATAAGGGGTGGTGTCAAAGCTCAGCTCTATGCGGTTGGTGATGCCCACCGCCCAACCCGAACTTACATCGGTGATGACCAGCCCGCCCGGCGTGCGCGAGTAGCGCTGGCCATAGATGCCGGCGCTGGCCTGGCCGGGCAGCAGCGTCTCGGCGAATTGAATGTTCCAAAGCCCGGGCGTGCCCGCGAACGAGCCTTGCATCCGGCTGGCCTCGAAATCGGTCGCGCTCGCCGCCGCGGCCGCCGAGGTCTGCGCCACCGCGTCCGTGAATGGATTGGTGAGCTGATAGCGCGAGGTCACTGCCGGCGCCACCGTGTCTGGCGCGGTCGCGTCCGTCGCGGACGGCCCCTGCGCAGCGACCGTAGTCGCCGCCAGCAGACCAAAAGCCAACACCCATCCCGCCGCGCGGGATGCCCTCAGAACACCTGCAACCATGGCTCTCTTCCTCCTTCGTACTTTGCCCCAGTAAGCACTGCTCCGAAATTACCTCTAGGCGTGAGTTGCTGACACTAAAAGTTTACCTCATTCGGGCAGTTTGTTTCCAAAAACCGTGACGAGCCCGCCTTCCGGTGCGCGCCCGGTCGCCTGCTTGGCTTGGGGTGCTCGCCTGCTAAAGTTAAGACATGACGCCCGCTGCCCGCATCCTGGTCGTGGACGACGAGGCCAACGAGCGCCAAGGCTTGGCCGAGCTGCTCGGGGCCTGGGGGTACGAGGTCGAGGCGGCCAGCGACGGCGTGGAAGCGCTAGAAAAGATGGCGCTTAGCTTGCCCCATGCGGTGCTGACCGATGTCCGCATGCCGCGCATGGACGGCCTGCGCTTGCTCGAGCGCGTGCGCCAGCGCTGGGGCGCGCTCCCGGTGCTGGTGCTGACCGGCCAAGGCTCGAAGGAGTCGGTGATCGAGTGCCTTCGCCTGCGCGCCAGCGACTACATCGAAAAACCGGTGCGCAGCGACGAACTCCGCCAGCGGCTCGGCGACTTGGTGCGCGATCTGCCGCGTGCCAGCGAACCCTCCGCCGCCGTTCCCGACGATCTTGCCGCCTTCGTCGGCACCTCCAATGCCGCGCAGCAAATCCGCCATTTGATCGAGCAGGTGGCCCCCACGACCGCCAGCGTGCTGATCACCGGCGAGAGCGGCACCGGCAAGGAGGTGGTGGCGCGGCGCATCCACGGCCTAAGCCCGCGCCGCGACCGCACCTTTCTCGCCATCAACTGCTCGGCCATTCCCGAGAGCCTGATGGAGAGCGAAATCTTCGGGCACGAGAAGGGCGCATTCACCGGCGCGCAGGAGCGCCGCGCCGGCTGCTTCGAGCTCGCCGAAGGCGGCACCCTCCTGCTGGACGAGATCGGCGAAATGCCCATGGCCACGCAGGCCAAGCTCCTGCGCGTGCTCGAAGACCGCCACCTGCGCCGGCTCGGCAGCCGCCAAGAGATTGCGGTCAACGTGCGCGTGCTCGCCGCCACCAATCGCCCGCCGGCCGAGGCGGTCGCGGCCGGCCAGCTGCGCAGCGACTTGTATTACCGCCTCAACGTATTTCATCTCCACCTGCCGCCGCTGCGCGAGCACCTCGAAGACCTGCCGGCGCTGTGCGCGGCGCTGCTGCAGCAGTTGAACCAGCGCCACGGCCGCAGCGTCGAGCAAATCGCGCCGGAAGTCCTGCGCGGGTTCGGGGCGCACCGCTGGCCGGGCAACGTGCGCGAGCTGCGCAACACCCTCGAGCGGGCGCTGATTCTCGCCCGCGGCCCGCGGATCGAATCCGCCGATCTCGCCTCCGACTTCGGTTCCGCCGCGGTGGATGGCCGCGCCGGCGGAGCGGCGGCAGCGGCCGAGGACGCCGACAGCATCCGCGTGCCGGTCGGCGCCACCGTGGACGAGGCCGAGCGCCTGCTCATCCTCAAGACCTTGGCCAAGGAGAACAACAACAAGACCCGAGCCGCCGAGCGGCTGGGCATCAGCCTGAAAACCCTGCAAAATAAGCTCAAGGAGTATGCGGCCCGGGGCACCGGCGCGCCCGCCTGAGGCGCGCGCGGCGCCGACGTCCCACCGCGCCCGGATCCTTGCGCGTCCTACCCAAACTCAAGCTCAAGCACAAGATCACCCTCAGCATCGCGCTGCTGGTGCTGGTGGTGGTGGTGGCGGTCAACCTCGTCTTTCTGGCGGGCAGCGTCCACCAGCAGTTGCAGGACACCTTCGACCACGCCAATTTCCTGGCCCAGGAAATCTATAACGAGCTCGGCCAGGAGCTGGCGGCGGCCTACCAGCAGGGCGCGATGCCGGCCGGCCCGGATGCGCTCGCGCAATTCTTCCAGGGACGGGCGCAGAGCCCCGCCTTGGCCTCGCTCTTCAGCGCCGGCATCGGCTACAACGGAACCATCCGCGATGTCGCCCTGGTCAGTCCCCAGGGCCTGGTGGTCATGGATTCCAACCCGCTGCTCGAAGGCCAGCCCCAGCCCCGCCGCCGGCTGATGAGCGAAGTCCTCGACTCCGGCATCTGGCACCAGGTCCAAGCCGTGGTCGGCGCCGAGGCGATTTATTCGGTGAGCTTGGCCACCGAGGTGCAGCAGCGCCCGCTGGGCACCATCAGCGTCGGCGTGGACACGGTGTTGCTGCGCCAAGCGCTGTTTGCCCGCCTGCACCAGTTGATGCTCTATGGCGGGTTGATCGTCCTGATCGCCACCGCGCTGGCCTGGGGCCTCTCGGATCTGGCGCTCGCGCCCCTCAATGCCATCAGCGTCCAGCTCGACCGCTTGCGCAGCCCAGCTCACGCCGCCGCTTCCGCCGCAGGCTCCGAGAAGGGCGACGAGCTCGGCCGCGTGCAGTCCAAGATCCAGCTCCTCGGGGAGGAGATCGCCGACGCCCGCCAAGTCTACAGCGCATTGCAAGAGAACGTTGGCCAGCTCTTGCAAGGGCTGGACGAAGGCTTGCTGCTGTTCGACGCCAAAGGGCAGTGCGTGATGGCCAGCGCCGCTGCCCCGCAGTTGCTGAACCTTCCCTTCTCCAGCCTCGCCGGCCGCAGCGTCGCCGACCTCTTCCCCGGCGACAGCAGCCTCGATCGCGCCGTGCGCAGTGCCGTGCGCGAGGGCGCCTCGCTCGAACCCGTGCAGGCCGAGCGCAACGCCGGTGCGCGCCCCTTGCTGGCCCGCCTCGACGTGGTGCGCGACGGCGGCGGCCAGCCCGGGGCGCTGCTGACGGTCCGCGACGCCGAGCCGGTGCACCGCCTCGAGGGGGAGCTCGAGTTGGCGCGCCGCCTCTCGGCGGTCGGACGCCTGACCCGCGGCGTGGCCCACGAGGTGAAGAACCCGCTCAATGCCATGGCCCTGCATCTCGATCTGCTTCGCGCCAAGGCCGCGTCGAGCGGCAACGGGCTCCAGAGCGGCATGCAGCCGCATCTGCAAGTCCTCAGCCACGAGATCGAGCGCCTCGATCGCGTGGTGCGCACCTTCCTGGATTTCAGCCGTCCGGTCGAGCTTCAACTCAAGCCCACCGACCTGAGTGAACTGGCGCGCGGCGTCGCCCAGTTGGCCGAGGCCGAGGCCGCATCCCTGGGCCTGCGCATCGTCGTGCGCGCTCCGCAGCCCGGCCCGCGCGCCTGGGTGGATCGCGACTTGGTCGAGCAGGCCCTGCTCAACCTTATTAACAATGGCCTGCAGGCGATGCAACCGGCGGCCGCTGGCTGCCGCCTCGATCTCGAGGTCGAATCCGAAGCCGGCTTCGCGGCCGTGCGCGTCCGCGACCAGGGCCCCGGCGTGCCCGCCGAGCATCGCGACAGGATCTTCGACCTCTACTTCACCACCCGCTCGACCGGCACCGGCATCGGCCTCGCCATGGCTGCGCGCACCATGCAGTTGCATCACGGTTCGATCGAACTCGAGCCTCCGGGCGTGGTTCCTGGCGCCAGCTTCCTGCTCCGTTTCCCGCGCCGCGCCCAGGAGACGGGGGGAGGGGCGGGCGCATGAGAACTGCGGTCGGCATTGCGGTGCTCGCAGCCCTGGGCGTGGGCGCCGGCGGCTGCGGCCTTTTCCAACGCCGCCCCGCGCTGCCTCCGATCGTGGTGCTCGAGGCGCCGATCCTGCTGGCGCCCCCGAACCCGTCGCCCATGCTGCCGCCGGCCGTTCTTGCTCCGCCCCTCGATTCCCCGGCCGATTCGCTTCCGGATTTCGCCGACAGCCTGGCCGTCGCCGCCGCCCTTCCGCCCCCGCCTCGCCGCGCTTCGGCGCCGGAGCGGCCGGCCCCCGGCGATGAGCGTCCGCCCATGCCTGCGGCGGCGGCGGCCGATGGGCCGCCCCCGCAGCTCACCACCGGGCTCTCCCCTGCCCAGGCTTCCGAAGCGCGCCAGCGCACGCTCAACCTGCTGAGCCAAACCGATCGCGCCTTGCTGACCCTCAACGCCCGCCGCCTCAATGCCGAAGACTCCGCCACCCGCGCCCAGGCCGGCGAGTATGTCCGCCAAGCCCGGCAGGCCCTCGCCCAGGGCGACGTGGTGCGCGCCGAAAACCTGGCCGACAAGGCCGACACCCTCGCCCGATTCCTCCTCGGCCGATGACGCGAAACCGCCAGAAGTGGGCTCTGGTTCTGCGCGGAAGTGGTGGTCTCCGGCCACGGCCATGAGTGAACCGCCTGCCGTCGCCCTCGGCATCCTGAATGCCGAAATTGCGGCCTGCCGCCGCTGCCCCCGGCTTCGTGACTACGGCGCGCAGGTTGCCGAGCACAAGCGGGCGGCGTTCGCGGAGGAAGATTACTGGGGCCGTCCCGTCCCCGGCTTCGGCGACGCGGGCGCGACCCTGGTCTTGATCGGCCTTGCCCCCGCCGCCCATGGCGCGCACCGCACCGGCCGCATGTTCACTGGCGACCGCAGCGGCGATTTCCTCTTTGCCGCGCTGCACCGCGCCGGCTACGCCTCGCAGCCCGAAAGCCGCGAGCGCGGCGACGGCCTGCGCCTGCACGGCGCCTATCTCACCGCTTCGGCCCGCTGCGCCCCGCCCGGCAACCGTCCTTTGCCGGTCGAGTTCGAGAACTGCCGCGATTTCCTTGCGCGGGAGCTCGCCCAGCTCGTCCGCGCCCGCGTCCTGCTCAGCCTCGGACAGTTGGCCCACCAGCAAGTGCTCAGGATCTTCGCTGCCCGCCCCGCCCAGCACCCCTTCGCCCACGGCGCCGAATCCCAAGTCGGACGCTACCACCTCCTCGCCAGCTACCACCCCAGCCAGCAGAACACCTTCACCGGCACGCTCACCCCCGCCATGCTCGACCGCGTCCTCGCCCGCGCCCGCGCCCTGGGCTGAAGCCGCTTCGCGCCGAGGCCTCGCGGCAGGAATTTCTCGCCTATGCGGCGGCAATCCGGGCCAGCACCAGCGTGATGTCGTCGGCCTGCTCGCCGCTGCCCGACCAATCATGCACGGCGGTCAGCACGGTGGCGAAAATCTCGGCCAGGGGGCGCGCGCGGTGGGCTTCCAGCATGTGCAGCAGCCGCTCTTCGCCGAACTCGACTCCGTACTCGTTCTCCGGCTCGGTGATGCCGTCGCTCCACGCCGCCAGCAAGTCCCCGGGCTCAAGCCGCAGCACGCCCTCCTCGAAACTGACGTCTTCGAACAGCCCCACCACCATGCCGCCGCGCTCCAAGCGCCGCACGCCGTGCGCGCCCACCACCGCCGGCGGCAAGTGGCCCGCGTTGGTATAGCGCAGTTCGCGCCGCTCGCTGTCATAGACGGCATAGAACAGGGTCGCGTACTTCTCCGGCGGGGTGCTGTGGTAGAGCTGATGGTTGAGCCGGGCCAGCAATTGCGCCGGCCGGGATTCCTCCTCGCTGGGCAGCGCCAGCCGGCGCCCGCCCCCGGCGCCCGCCACCGCGCCGGCGGCCAAATCGGCCTGGCTCGGCTGATAGGCCCGCACCGCCGCCACGATGGTGGCCATCAGCAGCGCCGCCGAGATGCCCTTGCCCGAGATGTCGCCCAGGGCCAGGCTCACGCGCTCTGGCCCCAGTTGAACGAAATCGTAGTAGTCGCCGCTCACCACCCGCGCCGGAAGGCAGCGGCCCTGGATTTCAAGCCCCGCCACCCGCGGCGGAATGCGCGGGAACAACTGCGTCTGCACCTCATGGGCGATGTTCAGTTCGTTCTCCAGTTTCTGCTTCTCGCGCTGCTCGACCAGCAGGCGCTGGATCGAGGCGGTCATGGTGTTGAAGCTGATCTCGAGCGCCGCCAACTGGTCGCGGGTCCGCACCGGAATGCGGTGATCGAATTCGCCCCGGTTGATGTGCTCGGTGCCGATGTAGAGGTCGTTCACGGCTCCGGTGATGGTCCGGGTCAGCCGGATGCCGGCCAAGAACGAAAAAAACTCGATGATCAGGAAGCCGACCGCGATCACCCCCAGCAGCACCAGCGGCCAGCGCGACGCGGCGGTCGGATTGGGGCCGCTTTGGAAGCTGGCGAACAGCTGGTTGTTCAGCAGCGACGGCCGGGTGGTGATGGTGGCAATCACCGTCTCCGACTTGCCGGTGCTCCAATCCGTCACCGGAATGAACGCCCAGGTGGTGATCTGAATATCGAAGATGCTGTTGCGCGCGGGCAGCGGCGCGGTGCTGGCCAGCACCGCCGCCGGGCCCTTGGTGATCCCGGACCGATCGGGGCTCAGATCCACGAACCCCGAAAGCCCCATGGAAACCTGTCCCAACGGCTGCGCCAATTGGTCCAAATTCCGGCTGCTGAGCGGATACAGCGTCAGAATCTGGTCGCCCTTGGCATTCGAGTTGGTATGGAAGCTCGCCAGCGCATAGCCATCCGCTTGCGCGATCACGCCCACGAAGCCGTTCTTCAGCCAAGGGCTCAACCCGCCCAGCTGGCGCGCGCCCGCGCTGCTGGGATTGCCATCCGGGGTGAAGAAATACGAATGCACGCCGCCGTAGCCGCGGGGAAAGTAATAGCTGGCGTAATAATCGCTCAGCAGCGGCCCATCGCTGGAGCGCTCGGGATGAAGCTGCAGCTCGCGCACCGTCAGCGTGTTCACCGCGCCGACGTTCTTGGTGCGCTCGTTCAAGCTGTTCAGCAAGAGATACGCTGCGTATTGCCCATAGAACATATAGGCGCCGATGGCCAGCATGCCCCCGATCAGCAGCACCGGCACCACGCCCATGAACACATACGCCAGGATCAAGCGGTTGCGCAGCAGCCACAGCGTCTCGTTGGCGAGCAGGAACACCACTCGCACGATCAGCAGGAAAATCAGCACGGTCAGGGCGAAGCGCAGCCCGCCGAACCACGCCCAGGGAGCACGGCCCAACGCCATCGGCAGCGCGGCGGCCAGTGTCGCCGCGCCCACGCCCAAAATCAGCTTGAACAGCCAGGAATGGCGCAGCTCGAGCAGCATCCGCCGCGTGCGCGCGCGCGCGTGGGCGGCCGAGGCCTGGGGCGGTCCGGTCTGGGTCTCGACCGTGGGCATGACGCTGCCTCTAGACTACAGGAACCCAGCAGCCTCCGGAACCGGCAGATTCGCGGGACTTTCGCGCGCCACGCTGCATCCCCGCCGAGCACCGCGGGGCCTGGGGCGAAGCCCCGCAAGGTGGCCGTGCCACCGCGCGCTCGCTCCATGCCGGCCCGACCCGGAGCTACCGCCTCGGCGCGACCGCTCCGGTGGCCTTCTGCAACGCTTGCTGCACCCGGCTGTTTTTGCGGCTGTACAAGAAGTACACGACCAGCCCGGCCGCCAGCCAGATGAGGAAGACCTCCTTGGTGATCGCCTGCAGCTCCCAGATCAGGAACAAGGCGATGCCCACGCCGATGATCGGCACCAGCGGCACCAGCGGCGTCTTGAACGGACGCGGCATGTCAGGCTCCCGCACCCGCATGATCCAGACGCCGGCGCACACGATGGTGAACGCGCACAGGGTGCCGATGTTGGTCAGTTCGGCCAGCCGGCCCACCGGCAGCGACGCGCATAGAATCGATACCGCGACGCCCACCAGCAGCGTCGAGATGTAGGGCGTGCGGAACTTGGGGTGGATCTTGCTCGCCCACTTCCACAGCAGGCCGTCGCTGGACATGGTGAAGAAGATCCGCGATTGGCCCAGCAGCATGACCAGCATGGTGGAAGACAGTCCGCAGATGGCGCCGAGCTTCACCAGGAAGCTGCCCCAGGCCACGCCGGTCGCATCCACGCCCATGGCCACCGGGTCCGGCACGTTGAGCTGGGTGTACGGCACCAAGCCGGTGAGCAGCCCGCCGACCAGGATGTAAAGGATGGTGCAGATCACCAGCGAGCCCAGAATGCCCACCGGCATGTCTTTCTGCGGCTTCTTGGCTTCCTGCGCCGCGGTCGAAACCGCGTCAAAGCCGATATAGGCAAAGAAGATGAATGCCGCGCCATGAAACACGCCCGACCAACCGAACGGCAAGAATGGATGCCAGTTGTTGGTCGCCAGATTCCAGCCATGGCCCATGAAGAACAGCACCGCGATGCCGAGAAACACCAGCAGCACCGAAACTTTGATCACCACGATGGCGGTGTTGACGCTCGCCGCCTCCTGGATGCCGATGATCAGAATCGCAGTCACCATCAGGATGCCGATCATGGCGATGAGGTCGAAGCGCGCAATCACGTGCGGCAGCGAGGCCGCCGTGGCCTGCACCGCGGTCGGCAGCGAGGTCAGCGCGTTCCACTTGTTCTGGTAGAAGACGATGTCGGTGCCGGGCGCCGCGCTGATCGAGGGCGGAATGTTGATCCCCAGCCCCTGCAAGAAGCTGTTGATGTACCCCGCCCATCCCACCGCCACCGTGGCTGCGCCGAAGGCGTACTCGAGAATCAGCGCCCAGCCGATGATCCAGGCCACGATCTCGCCGATGGCGGTGTACCCATAGCTGTAGGCGCTGCCCGCGATCGGAATCAAGGCCGCGAACTCGGCGTAGCAGAGCCCGGCAAACGCCGAGGCGGTGGCGGCCACGATGAAGCTCAGCACCACCGCCGGCCCGGCGTACATAGCCGCCGCCGGGCCGGTGAGCACGAAGATGCCGGTGCCGATGATGGCGCCGATCCCCAGGGTCACCAAGTTGAACGGGCCCAGCGTGCGCTTCAGCCCGCTGTGTTCGCCTTCAGTCTCTTTCAGCATGGCGCGCAGGTCTTTGCGCGCGAGGAGGTTCAAGCTCATAAAGTTGATTCCTTGATTCAGGCGCTCGCCGGCTTGGCCTTGGCCAAGCTGCGCCAAACGTAGAAGACCGGCACCCCCAGCAGGACCAGCAGCAGCCCGCTGCCGGAGTACTGCGGGAACACCCACAACACCACCACGTCAAAGAAGATCGCCAGCGCAATGTAAAGCGCCGGCAGGAACGGGTAGGCGATCACCTTGTAGGGCCGCTCCATCTGGGGCCGTTTCGACCGCAGAATGAACAACCCCAAGATGGTCAAGATATAGAACAAGAACTCGGCGAACATCACGTAGTTCAAAAGGTCGTTGTAGGTGCCCGAAAGGCACAGCAGCCCCGCCCACAGCCCCTGCACCCACAGCCCCCGGCCCGGCACCTGGGCTTTGTTCATCCGCGCCACGCCCTTGAAGAACAGCCCGTCCTGCGCCATGGCGTAGTAGACGCGCGCGCCCGCCAGAATCAGCCCGTTGGTGCAGCCGAAGGTCGAGATCAGGATCGCCGCCGCAATCAGCACCGCCCCGGTGTGGCCGTACAGCACCCCCAGCATCGCGCTGGCCACCCGATCCTCGGGCGCGGTGGCGATGGCCTGGAAATTCAGCACGCACAGGTATGCCAAATTCGCCAGCAGGTAGATCGCAGTCACGATCAGGGTGCCGAGCGCCAGCGAGAGCGGCAGGTTCCGCTTGGGGTTCTTCACCTCGCCCGCGGTGAAGGTGATGTTGTTCCACGAATCCGAGGAGAACAGCGACCCCACCATGGCGGCGAACACCACCACAATCGTCGCGGTCGAGACCATGCTTCCGCCCGCGGTCGCGCCGCTGAGGTTGTAGCTGCCGCGGGTGAAGAAGCCGGCGAAGAAATCGTGCCAGAAATGGCTGAAGTTGGCCGCGATGGCGCCGGCGTTGCGAGCCACCACGATCCCCAGCACGATCACCCCGATCAGCGCGGCAATCTTGGCGAAGGTGAAGACATTCTGCACCCAGGCTCCGGTGCGCACGCCGCGGGTGTTGAGCCAGGTCAGGAACACGATCACCGCAATCGCCACCAGCTCTTCGGTGTTGACCCCGAATTGAAGCGGACCCCAATGACCCCAATGGAACAGCCATCGGTCCTGCGAGACGGCGGACGGGTAGATCACCCCCAGGTACTTGGCGAAGGCCATGCACACCGCCGCGATGGTCCCGGTCTGGATGACCACGAACAGCGTCCATCCATAAAGGAAGCCCGGCAGCGGCCCCAGCGCCTCGCGCAGATAAACGTACTGACCGCCGGCCTGCGGCATGGCCGCCGCCAACTCTCCATAGCACAGCGCCCCGGCCAGGGTGATGAAGCCGGTGATCGCCCACACCAGCATCAGCAGCGCCGGCGACCCGACTTGGCGGGCGATCTGGGGCGAGACCACGAAGATGCCCGAGCCGATCATGATCCCCATCACGATCGTGGTCGAGCTGGTAAGGCCCAGCGCCTTCACGCCGCCGGTAGCGGCATCGCCAATCTTGGAAGTAGCGCTGTTGGTGGCCATGAACCCTGGGGCGGCGGGCTAGTTCTTCGGGAATATGGCAGGAAACAGGTCGTAAAGCAAGCGCTTCTCAGGTGTTCTGTGCAGCCGTCAGGAACTTCTCGGCCTCCGCCGCCGGATCCAGCGCGTCCCACAGCGCTGAGATGACCGCCACCGCATCCGCGCCGGCGGCCCAGACTGCCCGGCAATTGGAGAGGCCGATGCCGCCAATCGCGACCAATGGCCCGGGCCAAAGCTTGCGCGCCGGCTCGATGAATTGGACGCCCACCACCGGATCGGGTTTCACTTTGCTCGCGGTGGAAAACACCGGCCCGATCGCCAAGTAATCCGGCCTCGCCTGCGTTGCCTCGCGCACCTGCTCGAGGTTGTGGGTCGAAACGCCGACGAACTCGCAACCCATCTTCCGCGCCGCCGCGGCCGGAAGGTCGTTCTGGCCCACATGCACGCCTGCCGCCCCGGCCAGCAGCGCCACATCCGCGCGGTCGTTGATGATCAACTGCGGCACCACCGCCCGCAGCCCATCCGCCAGGCGCAGGAACGCTCCGCCTTCCAGCGATTTCGCCCGCAATTGCTGGATGCCGATGCCCAGCCCGGCAAACCGCTTCGCGCAGGCCAGCAAATCGTGCCCGCGCGCCGCCGCCAGCTCGGCATCCAGAATCGGGTAGAGAGGGCCGAGCCGGAGCAATGATTACTTTGCCTTCGGCCGCAGCTTCGGCGGCGGCAGGAAACGCTCCATGAACGCGGTGCTGATCCGCCCGGCGCGGAAATCCGGGTCGGCCAGGATTTTCCGATGCAGCGGAATCGAGGTTTCCACTCCCTGCACCACGAACATGTCCAGCGCGCGCTGCATCCGCGCCACGGATTCGGCGCGGTCCCGTCCGTGGGTGACCAGCTTGGCGATCAGCGAATCGTAATACGGCGGGACCCGGCCCTCGCTGTACACCGCCGAATCCACGCGCACTCCAATCCCGCCAGGCAAGTTCAATCCGGTGATGGTTCCCGCCGAGGGGGTGAACGTCTCCGGATTTTCGGCATTGATGCGGCACTCGAGCGCATGCCCGCGCGGCATCAGACCGGCTTCGCCGGCTGGAACCTCGAGGATGTCGCCCAGCTTCTCGCCCGCGGCAATGCGAATCTGGGCCTTCACCAGGTCCACGCCGGTCACCATCTCGGTCACCGGGTGCTCGACCTGCAGCCGGGTGTTCATCTCGATGAAGTACAGCTCGCCCTCCGGGTTCATCAGGAACTCGATGGTGCCGGCATTGCTGTAGCCGACCTCCATCATCGCTTTCGCCACCAGCCCGCCCATGCGCTTGCGCTGCTCCGGCGTCACCGGGTTGGCCGGCGATTCCTCCATCAGCTTCTGGTGCCGCCGCTGGACGCTGCATTCGCGCTCGCTCAGGTGGATCACGCGCCCATGCTCATCCCCCAGCACCTGGAATTCGATGTGCCGCGGCTGCAGCACCAGCTTCTCCAAATACAGGTCGCCGCACCCGAACGCATTGGCCGCCTCGGCCTGCGCCGCCGCGAACAGCCCGGGCAGCTCGGCCGCCGAGCGCACCATGCGCATGCCGCGCCCGCCGCCCCCTGCCGACGCCTTGATCATCACCGGGTAGCCGACCCGGGCCGCCACCTCGATGGCTTCGGCCTCGTCCTTGAGCACGCCATCGGAGCCGGGCAGCACCGGCAGCCCCACGCTCTTGGCCGCCTCCCGCGCCCGCTCCTTCTCCCCCATCACCCGGATCACCTCCGGCTTGGGGCCGATGAACTTGATGTGCGAGGTCTCGCACACCTCGGCGAAGTTGGCGTTCTCGCTGAGAAAGCCGTAGCCGGGGTGGATGGCGTCCACGTTGGTGATCTCAGCCGCGCTCACCACCGCCGGAATGTTCAGATAACTCTCCGCCGGCCGCGGCGGCCCGATGCACACTGCTTCGTCGGCGAAGCGCACGTGCAGCGCGTGCCGGTCGGCCTCGGAAAACACCGCCACCGTGCGGATGCCCATCTCCTTGCAGGCGCAGATGACCCGCAGCGCGATCTCGCCGCGGTTGGCAATGAGGATTTTCTTGAACATGTTAGGCGGTCGGCCGCACCAGCATCAGGGCCTGGCCGAACTCGACCGGCTGGCCATTGGTGACCAGCTTGCGCACCACTTCGCCGGCGATCTCGGCCTCGATCTCGTTCATCAGCTTCATCGCCTCGACGATGCACAGCACCTGCCCCACCTCGATGCGGTCGCCCGGACGCACGAATTCCGCCGCTCCCGGCGACGGCGACTCGTAATACGTCCCGACAATGGGCGAATGCACCGCCACCAGCCCGGCATCGTCGGCGCGCGCTTCGGACACGGCTGCGGGAGCGGCCGCCGCCGCTGGACGCGCCGCCGGCGCCGCCGCGACCACCACGCCGCCCCGCCGGATGCGGATGCGCCGCCCATCCTCCTCCAGCTCGAACTCCTCGACTTGCTTTTCGATCAGCGTATCGATCAACGCGCGGATATCGTCCAGGTCCATGGGTTTCTTGTTCGCCATCACAGTTCCAGCAACTCTTTCGGGGTGGGGGTCAGCACCTCGGCACCGCGCTCGGTGACCAGCACCATATCCTCGATGCGCACGCCGCCCCATCCGGGAATATACACCCCCGGCTCGATCGTGATCACCTGCCCGGCCTCAAGCACCTCCTTCGAGGTCGCCGCCAGCCGGGGCAGTTCATGCACTTCCAAGCCTACGCCATGTCCGGTGGAATGGGAAAAATATCGTCCCCAGCCGTCGCGCTTCAGCCGCCGCCGGGCCGCCCCGTCCACCGCCGCCGCGGGCGCGCCCGCGCGCACCGCGGCGATCGCCTCCTGCTGCGCCGCCCGCACGCTGGCGTAGACGGCTCGCGCCCGCCGCCCGGCCCGGCCCAGATGCACGGTCCGGGTCATGTCGCTGGCATAGCCGGCCAGCACCACGCCGTAATCCATCACCACGAAGCCGCGCCGCGGCAGCGCCGCAGCGCTCGCCCGGCCATGGATCAGCGCCGAGCGGCGACCCGACGCCAGCAGGGTCTCGAACGAAAGTCCCTCCCCGCCCGCGCGCCGCAAGCCGTATTCCAGCCACCCCGCCGCCGCCGTCTCCACCGTTCCCGGCTTGATCTTCTTCAACGCCTGCGGGAACACCGACGACGCCAGTTCGACCGCGCGCCGGATGGCGGCAATCTCGGCGGGCTCCTTGATCGCGCGCTGGGCCTCGATCCAGCCCGCCACCGATTTGAGCCCGCGCGGCGGCTGCGGCCAGTGCTTCAGCAGCCGCGCCCGCTGCGCCATGCTCACATGCTCGGCTTCGACGGCGAGGCGGCGCAGCCGGGCCGCGCGGTTCCCGGCCGCCTTCCACAAATCGCCCGTCGGTGGAATCATGACGGCGGCGGTTTGCACCTCCTCGGCCGCCTGCTCGCGGTAGCGGCTGTCGGTGAAGAGCGTCGGCCACCCCGCGTGCGCCACCAGCAGCAGCGCGTTCGATCCGCTGAATCCGGTCAAATAGCGGACATTCGGCAGGTGGGAGACCAGCAGCCCTTCGACCCCTTCCCGCTCGCACCGCTCCCGCAGCCGCTCCTGCCGCCCTCGATGATCCATCTTCCCGATGGTAGCAGCGGCGTTCACCGCGGTCGCGGCGCGGCCAGGCCCGCGCCGGCGGGGTTGAGGTGCGGGTCGGGTTCGGGCGCGCCGTAGGCGACGCGCGCCGGGATCACGCCCGCCCAGACCGGCAACTCGTAGTCTTCCTCCTCGTCCTTCGGCGGCCCGACCCGTATCTTGGCGCTGGATTCCTCGAGCGGCAGACCGAGCACCGCCGTGCCTTTCAATTCCTGCGCGGTCGGAAGCCGCGCCTGCGCCCAGCGCCCGGGCACGATGTGGTTGGTGATGACCTCCAGCGCATCCAGCTTCTCCGCCTCGTCTTCGATGGCGCGCGCGCGCCCGAAGATCATCACGGAGCGGTAGTTCATCGAGTGGTGGAACACCGAACGCGCCAGCACCACCCCGTCCAGGTGGGTCACGGTGCAGCACAGCTCGACCGCCCCTTCCTTGAGCCGCCGCAGCATCGCGCTTGCCGCCGAGCCATGCAGATACAGGGTCTCGCCGCGGCGCCCGTAGCCGGTCGGCAGCACCACGGGATGCCCGGCATCGGCCACGAAGCCGACGTGGCAGAGAAAGCCCGCGTCGAGGATCGCGTGCACGGTTTCGCGGTCGTAGGCCCCGCGCAGCGGCAGCCGCCGTACCTGGGTTCGCTGCGAAGGAGGGGACGATCGGTCAGCCGCCATGCAACCTATTCTAGAAGAGCACCCCGCCGGCGCGGCCGCCGGCGCCTTTCTTCCCGCTCTATCGCAGCAAGTTCCGCACCTGCTCCAGCAGCGCGCTGGGCGCGAACGGCTTGCGCAAATAGGCGAACCCGGGCTGGTCCTGCATGTCGGCCACCGCCGCCGGATCGCTGTACCCCGATATCAGCAAGATCTTGATGCCCGGATGCATGGCGCCGATTTGCCGCGCCAGCTCGAGGCCCGTCATCGCGGGCATGGCGACATCGCTCACCAGCAGATCAATCTTGGTCGTCTGCGCTCGCGCTTTCTCAAGCGCCTGCGCGCCGTTCGAGGCATCCAGCACCTCGTACCCGGCGCGACGGAGTATTTCCGTCACCAGACGCCGAACAACTTCCTCATCCTCCGCCAAAAGGATAGTGGCCGTAGGCATAAAAGGCTATTTTGCACTATTTTGCGGGCGGCACCGGCACTGCGGCAATCCCCGGCCACTTGGACCCGGACTTGACCACGGCGGCCGCGGCCTGCAAATCCTTGGCCAAGAATTGGTTAAGCGCCGCCACCGAAGTCGTTGCGTCTTCGTGCGCCCAGCCCAACTGGCGAAGCTGCGCGGCCGAGGGCGGGCCCTCGTAGCCATCCATGCCGCGCTCGGCGGCCGCCGCCGTGGTGAGGGCGCGCATCAGCTCGGCATTGATGGTCCGCAGCGTGCGTTCTGCCGCAGTGATTGCGGTCGCTGGCGAGCCCAAGGCGGCCAAATAGGCGCGCAGGGCATCGAGTTGCTTCTGCGCCGCGGTTTCCGCCTGCCGCGCCGGCTCGAGCGCCTGCTCCAAACGATAGGCCTCCATCACCTTGGAATCGCGCTCGCGCTGCTGGGCTGCGGAGATCGGGCTTTCAGGGTCGGGCGTGACCGTCACATTCGCGCTCAGCGCGGGCGCGCCAGCCACCTCAACCGATACCGAATAGGTTCCGGGCGGCGCCCAGGGGCCGCTGGGGGTTCCGCGCCCGCCTCCGAAGCCACCCGCGGGCGCGGTGGAGGCCGGGCCGTAGCGCAAATCCCACACCGCGGAATTGAGCCCGGCGTGGATCGGGACGGTGAAATGCCGAATCGGCTTGCCGCCCGACGTCACCGTGACCGTGGCTTCGGCGGCTGCTGCCTGGGGCAAATAGAAATCGAGCACCGCGCCCTGCGGCGGGTTCGGCGCGAAGAACTCGCCCGCGCCAAACCAGGCTTGCGGTGAGTAGACGGTCGTGCGATGCGCCGGCGCCGGGGCAAACAAGCGCGGCGCGGCCGCCGCCGCTGCGCTGCCCAGCCCCAGCAAGGGCGCGGTGTCGTCGAGCATCCAAATTCCGCGCCCGTGGGTGCCCAGCACCAGCGCCCGGCCGTTGTCGGCGTAGATCAAGTCGTAGACCGGCACCGGCGGAAGGTTGGTGTTGAGCGAGGTCCAGTGCCCGCCGCGATCCCACGAGGCGTAGACGCCTTGCTCGGTCGCCGCCACCAGGAAATTGGCGTCGCTCAGGTTCTCGCGCACGCGGTGCACGCTGGTGGGCAAGCCATCGGCGATCGGCTTCCAGGTCTGCCCGTAATCCTCGCTCACGTACACGTAGGCCCGGTAATCGTCATGGAAGTGTGCGTCGAAGCTGGCGTAGACTCTCCCGGCGGCGTACCGCGAGGCCACGATGCCGCTGACGTTGGTCAGCGGCGGCACGCCCGCCACGGTCAGCTTGGACCAATGCCCTCCGCCGTCGCGGGTGGCCTCGATCGTGCCGTCGTCGGCGCCGGTGTACAGCACCTGGGCATCGAGCGGCGATTCGGCGATCACCGTCAGCGCGCTGAAATTATCCTGCCCGTCGTTCTTCGACAGCGCGCGCGCGGGAATGGGCGCGCCCATCATCTCCAACTGGTCGCGGTCCACCTGGCCGGTCAGATCGGGCGAGATCGCCTTCCAACTCGCGCCTTGGTCCGCGGAGCGGAACAGGACATTCGCCCCGGTGTAGATCACCTTGGGATCGGCATGGGACACGATCAAGGGCGCGGTCCAGTACCAGCGGTAGCCGCCGGCGCCCCGCCCTGCGCCCGGCGCCGGCTGGGTCTCGGATTGCACCGGCCCGATGCTCTGGCGCTGGTAATTGGGCAGGGTCAAGCGATTGGTCGAGCCGTTCTGCGAGCTCACCAGCAGCGTCGCGTCATCGCCGTCGAAGACCGCCTGCATCCCGTCGCCGCCGCCGATATTGAACGCATCCCGGTTGGTGAGCCCATAGCTCAGCCGCGTCGCCGTCGGCGTGCACCAGTTGCCGTTGTCCTGCAGCCCGCCGCAAACCAGCATCGGCGAGGCGTGGTTCGCCGAAATATCGTAAAACTGCCCGATCGGCAGATTGTCGCGGAACAGCCAGGTCAGGCCGCGATCGAACGAGATCGAGACCCCGCCGTCGCCGCCCACCAGCAGATGGTTCGGGTCGGCGGGATCAATCCACAGCGCGTGATCTTCACCGTGCACTTGGCTGAACACGTCGCGGAAGTTGCGCCCGCCATCGTCGGAGATGTAGAAGCCGCGTTCGGAGCCCATGATGTAGACGCGGTTCGAGTCCTTGGGGTCCACGTAGATGCGGCTGTAATAGCTGGGCCGCGGGTCCAGGCCCGACATGTGCTCCCAGGTCTGCCCCTCGTCGGTGGAGCGGAAGATGCCGCCCTTGAGCTCCGGCGCGGGCTCGCCGCGGCCGCCGCGGCCGCCGGCCGGGTCGGCTTCGACGATGGCATACACGATGCGGGCATCGCGGGGAAACACGGCCACCCCGATGCGGCCCTTGTCGCCTGCCGGCAAGCCGCGGCTCAGCTTGGTCCAGGTGGCGCCGCCGTCGGAGGAGCGGTACAGTCCGCTGCCCGGGCCGCCGCCGTTGAAGCCCCATCCGCGCCGTTGCCGCTGGTACATGGCGGCAAAAAGCAGGTTCGGGTTGTCCGGGCTCATGGCCAAGTCGGTGGCGCCGGTGTTCTCGTCCACTTTGAGCACCTGCGCCCAGTGCGCGCCGCCATCGGTCGTCTTATATACGCCGCGCTCGGGGTTCGGCCCCCAAAGATGCCCCAGCGCCGCCACGTATACGGTGTTGGCATCGTGCGGATCGATGAAGATCTTGGCGATGTGGCGCGTGTCGGCCAGCCCCATGGCGTGCCAGGTCGCGCCGCCGTCGAGCGACCGGAAGATGCCATTCCCCCACGAGGAGCTCTGGCGATTGTCCACTTCCCCGGTACCCGCCCACACGATCGAAGGATTCGAAGGCGCCACCGCCACCGCGCCGATCGAAAGCATGGCGCCATCGGCGTGATCGAACACCGGCGCCCAGGAGATGCCCGCGTTCGCGCTCTTGAACACGCCGCCCGAGGCCGTGCCTACGTACATCACCTCGGGTTCGCCCGGCACCTCGGCCACGGCGAAGTCGGCGATGCGGCCGCCGGTGGCGGCGGGGCCGATGCTGCGCCAGGCGAGGCCATCCAGGGCGGCAGGCGAAACCTGTTGGGCGGCAATCGGGACCAGCAAGGCCGCGGCAAGAAGGGGCAGAGCAATCTTCATCGGTGCAGTCCGTTCCAAAGAATCCGGTTGAACTTATCGCTGTCGAGATGGTCGGCGACGCGGAAGTCCATGCCGCGCGTTTGCTGCGCCCACCACGCTCCCGGGCGCGCGGGCTCGAGCGCTGGGCCGGGCGCGTGCGGAATCGGCAGCGTGCTCGACGATAAATACGCCGAGGGCGTCGCCCTGTAGCTCCAGTCGGCCTGGTCGAGGTCGAAGACATCCGCCATGGGCGAGGCGCTGGCGTCATTCAAGTTCAGCGGCGCCAAACCCAGGACTTCTTCCATGGTGCGCAGCAGATTCACCGTATTGTAGGCGGTCGAGACCACCGCCCCGTGGCGCACGTAGGGGCCCAGAATGAAGGCTGGGCTGCGATGGGCGTTGACGTGGTCGCCGCCGTTCTGGGCATCGTCTTCGACAATGAAGATCAGCGTGTCCGATGCGAAGCGGCTGTGCGCCACTTTCTCGACCAGCAGGCCCACGGAGTAGTCGTCGTCGGCCATTTGCAGCTCGGGCGTGGTGAGGCCGGCGATGGCATCGCCGAAGTTGCCGAAGTGATCGTGGTCCAGCCGCACCAGTTCGAGGTTCGGCAACTCGCCCGAAGCGGCGAAGCGATCGAACTCGCGCGCCCACTCCTGGTAGCGGTAGAAGTCGGGAAAGCTTTGATCGAAGCCGCGGAAATAGGGATCCGTATGCGGCCGCAGCGCCGCGCTCGAGGCCCGCGCCACCACGGTGTGGCTGCTGGCCGGGTCGGGCAGCTCGGGAACCGCATGCGGCGATTTCTGGTCGTATTCGCCGTCGGCCCAGAAGCCGTAATTGCGCAACGTCAGCTTGTGCCGCAGCGCCGCGTCCCAGAGATTGCCTTGCCCGGGCAGGTCTTCGCCGTCGTCGCCGTCGCCGTCGGGTGCGGCCACATTGGCAGGGCCAGGCAGCAGGTCGGCATCGCGGCGCGCGGTGAGCGCGACATTGCGGTTGGCGCCTTCGGTGTCGTAGCTGAGGCCGCGGTCGGCGTAGTTGGGCGGAATCTCCTTCTCGTCCACGTCGGTGGTGCGCGCGCCCGTGGACCAGGGCCAGCCGAGGCCGCTGACCTCGCCCGGGCAATCAAAATTGTCGAGGGTCACGAATGCCCGCGCCAGTGCATGGAAATTGGGCGTGTCCGCCTCGGGAAACTCCACCAGCTTGGGGTCGCCATTCGCCCCGGCCAAGTCGCCGAGAACTTGGTCGTAGGTGCGGTTCTCCTTGACGATGTAGATCACGTGGTGGATGCGCTGCCGCAGCCCGGCCATGATCTGCGTCTGCGCCGGCGTGACCGCCGCCAGGTAATGGTTGTTGTCGAGCACCTGCTGCGTCAGCGCGCCCAGCGCTTCCGGCCCCGGCAGCGGCACCGTCTCCAGGCTCGCCTTCTCGAGTTGCAGCACGTATTGATTCGAGGCTTGGTGAGCGCTGTGCGCCTCCGGCGTCAGCCCGCGATCAAACAACGGGTTCGGGCCAGGGTCGGATTTGCCGTTGACCACGTACAGCGTTTGGCCGTCACTGCTGACGCTCACCGAATTCGGATACCACGCGGTCGGAATCAGCCCCGCGACGGCGCTGTCGGCAGGATTCGCCGCCAGCGGCACGACCGCGATGGCGTTCTCCCCGCCGTTGCTGACGTAGAGCGTGGATTCATCCGGCGACAGCGCCAACGCATTCGGGTTGACGCCGAAATAATGCTGCCGATCCGGGAACAGCGCCGCTGGCGCAGCCACGGGAATTTCGGCCAGCACTTGCCGGGTTGCGGTCGCGATCACCGCCACGCAATCGGCGTTGTCCTGCGCCACGTAGAGGCGCGAGCCATCGCGATTCAGCAGCAGGCGGTTGGGCTGCCCCGGCAGACGGATGCGCGCGTTGACGCGGGGCGCCGCGCCGCCCAGGCTGACGGCCACCACCTCGCGGTCACGGATGCTCGAGATGTAGGCCGTGTCGTTGCCACGGATGGCCACCCAATAGGGAAATTCGCCGCCGGCCACGCCCCGCTTCGCCGGGCTGCCTTTGCCTGGCCGCAAATCCAACTCGCCCGCTACCGTCCACGCACCGGCCGTGTTCTTCCGCAGCAGCGTGACGGCGTCATTCTCGTAATCGGCAGCCACCAAGGTTTGGCCATCCGCCGTGACCGCCAGGCCCGCAACCTCGGGCTTCGTGCCGTTCCCCAAGCCGCGGGGGTGGCCAAGCGCAACCGGCGCTTGCGCCTCGGTCCATCCACTATCGCCGCGAGCGTAGACGTGAACCGAGTCCTCATCACCGCCGGAGACGAAGAAGCTCGCGCCGTCGGGGCTGAACGCAATGCCGCTGTAGCTGGCTGGCACGGTCAGCGCCTGGGTTTGCTGCGGAATGGCGCCGGAAACGTCATAGATAAAAATGTAGTCGTTCGACGCAGCCCGATCGCGGCTGCCGAGCTTCGGCCCGCTCGCGAAGTTGATCACGTTGTAGCCGCTGGTCAGCACCAGCAATGTGCGGCCATCAGGGCTGAGCCGTGTGGTGACGGCCCCATCCGCCGTGTACTCGGACTGGACGGCCAAGTGCGGGTTCAACGCCTCGAGGTGCGCGCCCGCCGCCGCCATCGGGGTCAGAAACTGGCCGTTGGGCAGCGGCGTCTGCGCCGCGACGGCCGCCGCCATCGCAGCCAGCAGGGCAAGCATGAGTTTTCGGGGCATTCGGGGCGATGATAGCAGTGGAACCCCGCCCATGAACACCCTCTCCGCGCTTCGGTAGTGGGTCAGTTTGGCAAATCAATAGAAAACGGCCCTGGGGCCCGGGCCGTTGGGTGTCGCGGTGTGCAATTTCCGGTTACGCCGGAACAGGACAATGGTGCCGCATTTCCCCTAGCGCCAATCCGGCGAGAATTGCATGGACCACCAGGAGCAGAGTTTGCTTCCAGGCGAACGCCTTGTAGCGGAAATGCAGCGTCCGCTTGACGGAAGTGAATTCCATAATGGTGAGGCCGAACAGTTCACCATCATCGCCAACACGAGCGATCACGCGCCCTTTGAAGCCAACCCAATGTCCAACTTCAATTGCATGCACCCTGGCATCCGGCTTCGGCTCTGCAAGGTCCACGTGCATGACGTCCGTATGCCTTTCGTACTGCATGCGAATGTCGTTTTCACCGTTTTCCATAAAGCACCCTCCCGGGGGGAATCGCGCTTTCGTCAATGCCGTAAAATGTAGCAATCAGATTGCCAAACCATCTGCCCATCCACTTCCGGTATTTGATGGCCACCAATATACACTGGTGGCCTCCGCACGGAACGTTAAAAATTGCGTTTTCGGAATGAGCACCCGTGTTCTCAATCACCACCCGCGGCCTGTTAAATTCAGCGCGTACGGTCTGGATTATGAGAATTTCATCAATATGGAAACGGGCAATGTGATTTTTGAGGACGGATTTTAGGAGCGTCACCTCCCGTCCGTGCCAGTCGCGAACCTTAAAAACGATCTCATTTTTCGGGATTTTTGTCAATGGCAGAGCCGCCGCTCAGTGGATGCGGGCCAAAAGGGCCGTCAAGTAGACCTGCCAATTCTTCCACGCTCCAAGCGTGGTGTGCAAGCCCGGCCTCCATGGCAGGTGTCACTCGGAGCGTGGAATGCACGCGGCAAAAGTTGTAGTACATGAAGTAGACCGCGACCGCGTGCGCGTGGTTCTCCAGCTTCTTGCTGAAGGCGTTCGTTAGGCGCGTGAACCGCCGCATGGACATCCGCATCGTGAGGTTCTGGCGCTCGACGAAGCTGGTGGAGACGTGCTCGGGGTCAGGATCGCCAATGACCGGCTTCATTTCGCACCCGATGCAGCAGGCCGGACTGTAGCGCCGCGCGTCTTCTTCGCTCACCGCGCCGTAAATCTTCTGCAACGTGGCGAAGTCCACGTCCGCCCCAAACGCGCCTTCCACAGCCTCCAGGTAGGGCTTGTGGCCATCCGTGGTGAGTTGCACGCGTCCCTTGATGCGCTCCGCCACATCCTGCATGAAGTCCCACGCCCAGCCCGCATCCCGGCCGCCAACGAGGTAGGAGACGCACAGCTTGGCATCCGCGTCGAGCGCAACCCACGTCCAGGCATCGCCCATACCGTCGCGGCGCTGCTCCGCCGTGGTGTTCTTCTTCTTCGCGCCAACGAAGGACCAGATTTCATCGCACTGCACGCGCTTGGACTTCAGCCCGCGTACATGCTCATCGTGGTAGCGAGAGCAGGCCGCACCCAACTCAACCAGCAGTTTGACCACGGTATTCTTGGCAAAGCCCGTCAAGCGGCAGGTGGAGCGGATGCTGTTCCCTTCGCAAAGGCAGTGGATGGCTCTGGCGCGTTCTGCGGTGCTCAGGCGATTCATAATGACCATTATGCTTGACAAATACACAAATTGCAACAACTAATTTCGGTCTCCAGGCAGCGATCGGCTGTATATTGTCAGGAGTACGACAGCGAATGCGACGCAAGCATTAGCTTGGAGTGGCCAAAATGGCGGATAAACGCGATCTACCTACCGAGAGCGATGTGGCCAGGGTGTTCACTCCGGCTACGCCCGTGCACGACGATGATCTGTTTGCTGGTCGAATCGAGCAACTCAGGCGGGTCATAGACGCGGTGTTCCAGCCCGGCCAGCATGTCGTCGTTTTCGGAGAACGCGGGGTAGGTAAAACTTCTTTGGCGAACGTGTTGGAGTATCGCATTGGCAGTAGCCACTCCAGCCTCCTCGCCGCCCGGATCAACTGCGACGCAACTGACAACTACGGCACCTTGTGGAAGAAAGCGTTCGACCAGATTGAACGCGTTGCGTCTCGCCGGCCGCCTGGGTTCACTGCACCACTCCAGCATACGATCACAAAGGCGTCCGCTAGTCTTTCAAGCTCTGCAACACCCGACGAGGTACGGCGAGCGCTCGACGATCTCGCGCAGTCCATGACCGTATACGTCATCCTCGACGAATTTGACAAACTCGCCAACAAACACGCGCGGCGTGCGGTCGCGGACACTGTGAAAACTCTGGCTGATCACGACTGCGGGGCTACTCTTGTGATCGTCGGCGTAGCCGATAATATAGACACTCTCATTTCCGACCATGCCTCCATTGAGCGCAATCTAGTGCAAGTGGAGATGCCGCGAATGACGACTTCGGAGGTCGCTGAAATCGTACGGAACGGTATGAAAAAGTTGCGCATGGAAATTGATGACGACGTGGTGCGCGGTATCGCATTGATCGCTCAGGGGCTGCCCCACTATGCGCATCTTCTTGGTTCGTACGCTACGAGATCCGCGCTCGACTCTGATCGTGGTCGGGTCGCCCTGGCCGACCTCACGGCATCAATCAAAAGCGCAGTGGGAGATCGCGCGGCAAATCTCCAAAGCGAGTATCGGCGTGCAACTGAAAGTCAGCAACCAGACAACCTCTACGCCATAGTTCTTCTTGCATGTGCAATGGCTACCTGCGACGAATTCGGATATTTTGGGGCAGGAGCCGTCGCGAGTCCATTATCCGGACTCCGTTCCCAAAGGGTGGAGGTTCCAAGTTTCTCAAGGCATTTGAAGGAATTCACTTCGGCGCGGCGCGGAACCGTTCTGCGCCGAACGGGAGAGAAGAGGCACTATCGCTATATTTTCAACAGCCCGCTCATGCAGCCGTACATTCTAATGAAGGGCATCGCCGGCGGACAAATTGGCCTTGCCGACATTCGCGCTCGCGACTAGGAGGACTTGCGCCATCGGGACGCCGCCGCCTTTTTGGCAATCCGGCTACGTTCTGCGCCACTCAACTTTTCCGCCCGTATCCGTCCCCCAACTATGCCGCCGGCCCTCCCGCGCTCACCAGCGCCGGCGTCTTTCCTCGGTATTTCGCGCTCAGTGCCTTGACAACGCAAGCTGACGCCAACCGCCTGTTCCACAACATTCCGCGCTATCGTGGCGAAATCATGATCCCGGGACGTTCCAGGCCGTTTTCCCATGCCCCATTATCGCATCCCGCCGATTCCCGGGAACTCCCGCCAAATTCAAACTGACCCACTACCCGCGCTTCCCACCCCCTGCCTGCTGCTCGATCCGGTCAAGATGGACCGCAACCTGGCCAGGCTTCGGGAGCGCATGAAGGCGCTCGGCGTCAGCCTGCGGCCGCATCTCAAGACCTGCAAGTGCTGGGAGATCGCCGCGCGCATGCTGCCCGCCCCGCAGGGCCCGGCCACGGTCTCGACCCTGCGCGAGGCCGAATTTTTCGCCGACCACGGCGTCCGCGACCTCACCTATGCGGTCGGCATCGCCCCCAACAAGCTGGACCGGGTGCAGGCGCTCCACGCCCGCGGCGTGGATATTGCCGTGATCCTCGACAGCCTCGAACAAGCGCAAGCCGTCGCCGCCCGCTCGCGCACCGCCGGGCGCGCCATCCCGGCGTTGATCGAAATCGACGCCGACGGCCATCGCGCCGGCATCAACGCCAGCGACCGCGAGCGGCTGCTCGCGCTCGCAGCCGCCATCGCGAACGGCGGCGAACTCCGCGGCGTCCTCACCCACGCCGGCGCGTCGTACCACGCCCATGGCGTGGCCGAACTCGAACGCGCCGCCGAGGGCGAGCGCGCCGCCGCGGTCGAGGCCGCCGCCACCCTGCGCGCCGCCGGGCATGCCTGCCCGGTGGTGAGCGTGGGCTCGACCCCCACCGCCCATTTCGCCAGAAACCTCGAGGGCGTGACCGAAGTGCGCGCTGGCGTCTACGTCTTCTTTGATCTCGTCATGGCGCGCCTCGGCGTCTGCGGCCTCGACGACATCGGCATCTCGGTGCTGGCCAGCGTGATCGGCCACCAGCGAGGAAAGGGCTGGATCCTCACCGACGCCGGCTGGACCGCGATGTCGCGCGACCCCGGCAGCGGCAATCATGACTTCGGCGTGGTCTGCGACCTCGAGGGCGCGCCCTATCCGGACCTCGTCGTGCGCGAAATGAGCCAAGAGCACGGCGTGGTGGCGTTGCGGCAGCGCAGCAAGCTTGCGCTTCCGGAACTGGCGGTAGGAACCCAGGTGCGGATCCTCCCCAACCACGCCTGCGCCACCGCCGCCCAATTCGAGCGCTACCACGTGCTTGCGCCCGAGGGCACCATCGCCTCGGAATGGCCGCGCTTCCAAGGGTGGTGAGTGCTGGCCGTCGGCCACCACGCCCATTCGGCATGGGCAGTCGACACGAATACGGAAGGAGCGGATGGGAGATCGCCGTTTAGGCGCGGATGCGGGCGGGGGCGCTGCGCCGGTGGTGGCGCGAGGTTTGGCCGGTGCGCCGAGGGGGGGAGCGGGGGGAAGCGACGCGGCTTGGCGGAGGGAAGCTGGACCGGAGGCGGGGATTAGCGCGAGGCGACCCCGAACAGCTCCATGTCGGTAATTGGGTGATCCAGCTCGGCCCAGACGCGTTCAATCCCGGTCGTCTTGCCGGCAGTCGCGTGGGTGCGGACCATGGTGATCGGCCCGCCCGGCTGGGTCAGGCGGTACTGGGGGGTAGCGACGAGAATGTTGGGACGGATGCGCAAGCAACGTTCGCAGCGCAGCGCCGGACGGCCGTCTTCATAACGGTCGAACATCTCGCGCGGATGGCGGCACGGCAACAACGTCACAGCCGCAATCGCCAGCGCCAAGCAGGGGAGGAGGAAAGCGATGAAGTTGGACATATTTGGGGACCTCGAACCGACCTGGGGGGCTGCTGCGCTGGTAGGTGCACGCCGGATGCCGATCTTGACGATTGAAAATGAACGGCTTAGCTTGGCATGATGGTCCTGGAATGGGAAAACCGGTTCCCACCAGTGCCATATCAGGTTCGTGTCTTTTGAGCCACAGCCCTAAGCGCCGACGAGGTCACGGTAGTTCGAGGGTATGCGCTCGCCCGGCAGTATGATCCCGGTCAGATTGAGCGGATCGGCTGGCGACACCGGCACCTCAGAGCCGCCCTCATCGTTCGCACGCGCCCGCAGCGCGCGCAGCGACTCGACCGCGTGCGGCAGGGCGAATTGCTCGCCAGAAAATCCCGAAACGAATCGTCCGCCGCGGATCTCCCCGCGCGCCTCGAGGCGGCGGCAGGCGAGCAGCACGTCGTACCAGGACAGGGCGCTCGACTCGCGGTCGAGCACGACCTTGAAGATCACCCCATACCGCCGCAGCCACTGCTTGGCTTGGCGCTCGGCCAAGGCGGCGCGCGCCAGCTCGGCCTCTGCCGGGCCGGGCGGCACTAGCGGTGGCGTCGGCAGCAAGGCCGAGACCAGCGACCAGCGCCCCGGGCTCTGGCGCGGACGCTGCGCAGTTCCGCGCCCCGCCCGTCGCTTGGGATCAAGGAACGCGCGCAGGTTGTCGAAGCCGTCGGCGGTGGCGCGGCCGGCGGCCACCAGCTCCCAGAGCGCGTCCTCGACTTGGCTTTTGACCAGGCCGGGTGCCATCAAGTCAGCGAAAAAGCAGGCGCCGCGGCGTTCGAGGGACGACAAGACCTGTTGCGCTTCCGGGCTCAGCTCGGAGTCGGCGCTCCAGCCCGCGGCCTCCAGCAACCAGGCCGCGTCTTGGCGGCGAAAGAAGGTGATGGGCGAGCTGCGCGTGGGCGAGAGGCGCGATGCCGGCGAAGGCGCCAAGCGCGCCCAGCCAATCTCGCCTGCCAGGCAGAGCTGGTCGAGAAGCGCCGGCTCGTAGCCCGCCATCCGCGCCGGCAGCAGCGCCTCTTCCCAGGCACTGGCCGCGGCTTCGAAGCCCTGCAGTTGCTCCAGCACGGCCAGCAAACCGTTCGGCCCGTGCAGGCGGGTGCCGATTTCGAGATGCTGCCAGCGGCGCAGGAAGCGATAGAACTCGCTGGGCGACACCGGCTCGATCTCGGCTCGCCGCCGCAGCAGCATGCGGCGATGGATGCGGGCCAGCAAGCCGCGCTCGCACCAGCCGAACGATGCCCCGCGGATCACTCTTCCCTGCCCCTCGAGCGCCAGCAGCGCCGACTGCACCGCCTCCGCGGGCTGCTGCAGCCGCGCCGCCAGATCGGTTAGCACCGTCGGGCCCAGGATCTCCATCCAGCCGCCGACCATGCGCTCCATCGCCGCCTCGCTCGGCGTCGGCGTCGCGCCCGGGAACTCCACCCCAGGCCAGACCGAGCCGGCCAGATGGGCGACCGCCTCGCCGCCGGTCAGCCACGGGGCGCGCTCGGCCGCCACCCAACCAGCGCCGTGGGCCAACACGCGGCCGCTCTGCCGCAGCGCCTCCAGCCATCCCCGCCATGCGGGGGTCACCTCGGCGTCGGGCATCCAGACCGCCGAGAGCAGCACATCGTGCAGCTCGTCCTGGTTGCGCGGCTGCGGCCAGGCCTCGGCGCAGACCGCCTCGACCGCGCCCGGATCCAGCGCGCCCGGGCCGGCAGCCGAGGCCGGGAGGGCGCGCGGGTTCACCGCGCGCGAGCGCCGCTCCTCCAGCGGCGCATCGTCCAGGAAACCGTAAGGCCCGACATTCAAAATCTCCTGCGCCAGACCCGAGGGCGCGGGCGTGTCGATCGCCGAAATCGAAATCGTCCCGCGCTCGAGGCCGCGCAGCACCCGCTCCAAGCCGCCCAGGTCCAGGAACTCGTGCAGGCAGTCGCGCATGGTCTCCTGCACGTAGGGATGGTCGGGAATGGGCAGGTCTTCGCCGCCGTGGTTGTCCTGGCAGCCTACCTGCATCGGAAACGCCGCCGCCAGCAGATCCTCGGCCCGCATGCGTTGCAGCTGGGGCGCCAGCTTCTTGCCCCCGACGAAGCGCAGCAGCGCCAGCGCGCGGCCCACATTCCAGCGCCAGCGCGTCTGGAAGATGGGCGCCTGCAGCACCGCCTGCTCGAGAATTTCGCGCACACTGTCGGCGCGCAGGTATTGGAAAATGGTCTCCAGCGGAAAGCTGTGCTGCTCCGACAGCGCCAGCGACAGCCCGTTGTCGCTCGCCGCCGCCTGCAGCTCGAAATCGAAGCCGCGGCAGAAGCGCTTGCGCAGCGCCATCCCCCAAGCCTTGTTGATGGCCGCGCCGAAGGGCGCATGGATGACCAGCTGCATCCCGCCGCCGTCGTCGAAGAACCGCTCCGCCACCAAGTGTTTCATCGTCGGCATCGCCGCCAAGGCATCGCGCGCGCCTTGAATGTACGCCAGCGCCTGGCGCGCGCCGCTCGCATCCAGCCCGAACTCTTCGCCCAGCACCGGCCATTCCTGGGCCTCGCAAGCCGCAATGCGCTGGCGGGCGTCGGCCACCAGCTCGCTCAGTTCGAGCGTGCGCCCCGGCGCTTCGCCCAGCCAGAACGGCACCGTGGGCGGCGCGCCATGGGCATCCTCGACCCGCACCCGCCCGGTCTCGACCCCGCGCACCTTCCAGGAATGCGTGCCCAGCAGGATCACGTCGCCGGCGTTGCTCTCGATGGCGAAATCCTCGTCCAGGCTGCCGATGACCACATTCTCGGGCTCGGCTTGCACCGCGTAGGCTGCGGTCTCGGCAATGGCGCCGCCGCAGGTGATGGCCGCCATCCGCGCTCCCCGCCGCGGCCGCAGCCGCCGATGCACGCCATCGCGGTGCAAGAACGCCCCGCGGCGCCCGCGCCGGCTCGAGATGCCTTCGCTCAGCAGCTCGAGCAGGGCATCGAACTCCGGCCGCGGCAGCTCGCGGTAGGGAAACGCGCGCGTGCAGCAGGCGAACAGGTCGTCCTCCCGCCATCCTTCGGCCTGCTCGGCGCTGGCCACCGCCGCCACGATTTGCTGGGCCAGGATGTCGCGCGGCCACGGCGGAACCGCCAGGCGATCGAGCGCCCCGGTGCGCAGCCCGCGCACCAGGGCCGCGCACTCGATCAGGTCATCGCGCGTGAGCGCGAAGAATCGCCCCTTGGGGATGGCCCTTTTCCAATGCCCGGCGCGCCCCACCCGCTGCCATGCGGCGGCGAGTTGCCGGGTCGAGCCCAGCTGGCAGACCAGGTCCACGCTGCCGATATCCAGGCCCAGCTCGAGCGAGGCGGTGGCCACCATCAGCTTCAGCTCGCCGCGCTTGAAGCGCTCTTCGGCATGCAGCCGGATGGGCCGCGACAAGCTGCCGTGGTGCGCGGCCACCGCCTCCTCGCCCAGGCGCTCGCGCAGGCGATGGGCGACGCGCTCGGCCATGCGCCGCGTCGGCACGAACGCCAGGGTCGAGCGATGCTCGCGCGCCAGCGCGGCCAGGCGTTCGTAGCGCTCCTCCCACTGCTCGTTGGTCGCGATCGGCCCCAGCTCCGAGCCGGGAACCTCGACCGCGAGGTCCAGCCGGCGCCGGTCAGCGACCTGCACCAGCCGCGGCAGCGGCCGCGCGCCGGCCAGGAAGCGCGCCACCAACTCCATCGGCTGCACCGTGGCCGACAGGCCGATGCGCTGCTGCGGCCCCGCCAGCTCGTCCAGCCGCTCCATGCTCAGCGCCAGGTGCGCGCCGCGCTTGTTCGCCACCAGGGCGTGGATTTCATCCACGATCAAGGTGCGCGCGCTGCGCAGGATCTTGCGCCCGCCCGCCGAGGTCAGCAGGATGTACAACGACTCCGGCGTCGTGACCAGGATGTGCGGCGGCTTCCGCAGCATGCCGGCCCGCTCCGCCGCCAAGGTATCGCCGCTGCGCACCGCCACCCGGATCGAGGGAACCAGCAGCCCCTGCCCGACCGCCGCCTGCTGAATCTCGGCCAGCGGCTGCTCGAGGTTCTTCTGGACATCGTTGGCCAGCGCCTTCAGCGGCGATACATAGACAATCTGCGTCGCCGCCGGCAGGTCGCCCGCAGCCGCTTGCCGGAACAGCGAATCAATCGCAATCAGGAACGCGGCCAGGGTCTTGCCCGAGCCCGTTGGCGCGCTGATCAGGGTGTCGCTGCCGGAGGCAATCAGCGGCCAGCCTTCGGCCTGGGGCTCGCTCGCGACCCCGAACCGCCGCGCGAACCATCCCTCCACCACCGGGTGCAGCATGCCCCGATCCTAACACAAAGAAAAAGCGAAAATGCGGGACCCGCCGAGCCTCCGGCCGGTCGCAGGCCAGGTGCGGAGGCCGCCCCTACCGGCGCGCGCCGCCGAGCGTGACGGGCGCGAGGTTGGCTTGCTGCAGTTGGCGGTTCAGGGCCGGCAGCTTCGCGTCCTTGAGCTCGTTCCACTTCGCCAGCTCGGCTTCGGCCAGCGCCTTGGCTTTGACCCAGCCGGATTGCACCGTGGCCATCGGCGCATCCGCTCCGCCTTGGGCTGCGCCCGCGAGCTGGCCGAGGATGCCGGACAATCCCGTGAGGCTGGTCGGCGCCGGGGCGGCATCGCCCTCGCCGGAGGAATCCGGGTTGGGCGGCTCGGAAGCAAAGCCCTCGAGCCCGTGCGCTTCATTGCTCAGCGCCGTGATCGAAGCCGCCAGGCTGCCGCTTGCCTGGGGCGCGAGCTGCTCGAGCTGCATGCGCAACGCGGCGGCTTGGCCGCGCGCGCTCGCAACCTGCGCCGCCAGCGCCTGGATCTGGCCGGCAAGCTGCTTCTGCGCCTCGGTCGCGGGCGCATAGGTCGCGCCCGGCGCCAGCGTCACCGTGAGCGGCTGCGAGAAGGTTTGCCCCGCCGCCGTCAAGCGGACGGTGTAGGTTCCGGGCGCGGCCGCCTGCCCTCCGCCGCCGCGGCCGCCCCGCCCGCCGCGGCCTCCGCCGCCGCCCGCGCCCGCGCTCACCTCGCGCAGGTCCCAAATCCACTCGTGCGAGCCTGCCGCCGCGCTCAGGATGGGCGGGTTCTGCGCGAACACCGCGGCCACGGTCATCGTCCGCGGGTTCTGCCGCGGCGCGCGCTGCGTGCTGCTGTACTGCCGAACCACCTTGCCGGCGGAGTCCAGAATGTCGAGCGAAACCGGTCCGCTGTCGGATTTCAAGTAGTAATGCAGCACCGCGCCCGACGGCGGCGCGGCGGCGGAGATGACCAGCATCGGGTCCAGTTGCGCCTCTTCCTTGACCGGATCGTCGCCGCCGTAGGAGCGGCTGGTGCCGTTGGGAATCTGCGCCGGCGCCGGCTTGTACAGCACCGCCGCGGCATCGTTCATCGCCGGCTGCACCTGCCGCAGCGGGCTGGTGTCGTCCATCACCCAGAACGAGCGCCCGAAGGTCGCGATCACCAGCGCCTTGCCGTGGAACGCAAAGCCCCGCACCTCGACCGGCGGCATGTTCAGCCGCAGCGATTGCCAGTTGTCGCCGTTGTCGAACGAAACATAGACGCCCAGGTTGGTGCCGCAGTACAGCAGCCCCTTGCGCACCGGGTCTTCGATCAGCGACTCGAGGTACTCGTTCTCAGGAATGCCGCGGACGATATTCGTCCAGTTCTTGCCCCCATCCATCGTGCGGTAGATGTAAGGGCGATTGTCGTTCAGCCGATGCCGCTCCACCGCGGCGAAGGCCTCCTCCGCGTTGTAGTGCGAGCCCTGGATCTTGATCACCTTGCTCCACGGGGTCAGCTGCAGCGGGGTGACGTTGTGCCATGTGGCGCCGTCGTCGCGCGTGAGCTGGATGTAGCCGTCGTCGGTGCCCGCCCAGATCTCATGCGCCAGCAGCGGCGACGGGCCGAGGGAGTAGATCACGCCCCAGCGCGGCCGGTTGGTGCGCTCGCCGTACGTGGTGTCGGCGGCGGCGGCCGGATCGAGGTTCGGAGGCACACCCGGGTTCTCGCGGGTCAAGTCGGGGCTGATCCGCCGCCACGACGCGCCGCCGTTGTCGGTCTCGAACAGGAACTGGTTGGCGAAGAAGAACTCGTGCTTGTCGGCCATCGAAAAGGCCACCGGCAGCGTCCAGGTCTTGCGGAAATATTCGCCCGGATACGCCACCAGCGGCGAGATGCTCTCGCGCTTGCCGGTCGAAGGCGTGCACTTGTCCACCGTGCCGCCGAAGACTTCTTCGGTCGCCAGCGGGTTCTCGGCCACATCGCCGCTTTCGCCGCCCACGCAGCCGCCCTGCCACCCGGTGCCGAAGGTGGCGCGCGAGCCGTTTGGCCCCGCGCTCGCCGCCGCGCCGCCGTTGTTGTTGCTGTCCTGCTGGGCTCCGTAGATCCAGTAGGGGTTGCGGTTGTCGGTGGTGACGTCGTAGAGCTCCGCCGTGGGCTGGTTGTTCCACGAGCTCCAGCTCTTGCCGCCGTTGACGGTCACGATCGTGCCTTGGTCGCTGGCCAGCGCCATGTGGTCGTGGTGCTCGGGGTTGATCCACAACTGGTGGTAATCATCGCCGCCGGGCGCGCCGCGGAAGGCCTCGAAGTTCGAGCCGCCGTCGGTGGATTTGTAGACCGTGGTGTTAATGGCGTAGAGCGCGTTCTCATCCACCGGATCCACGGTCACCGACTCGAAGTACCAGCCGCGGTTCCAGATGCGGTTGTCGTTGTCCATCAGCTTCCAGCTCGCGCCGGCGTCATCGGAGCGGTACAGGCCGCCCTGCTTGGCGCTGGCATCCACCATGGCGTACACCCGGTTGGGATCGCTGGGCGCGGTCGCCACGCCAATCCGTCCGGGATCGGCGGGCAGGCCCTGGGTCAAGTGCGTCCAGGTGCTGCCGCCATCGGTGGACTTGTACAGTCCGCTGCCCGGCCCGTGCGAGGACGGATACACCGTCCAGGGCGGACGCCGCGTCGCCCACAGCGCGGCATAGATCACCTGCGGGTTGCTGGCGTCGAAGGAGAGGTCAATCGCGCCGGTGTTGTCGTCGGTGAACAGCACCTTGGCCCAGTTCTGCCCGCCATCGGTGGAGCGGTACACGCCGCGGTCGGGCGTGGCGGCGTACATGTTGCCGAGGGCGGCGACGAAGACGCGGTTGGCATCGTGCGGATCGACGAGGATGCGGCCGATCTGCTTGGTCGGCTCCAGCCCGATGCGCGCCCAGGTCGCGCCGCCGTCGGTGGACTTGAACATGCCGTCGCCTTCGGAGAACTGGCTGCGCGGATCGTCCTCGCCGGTGCCGACATAGATCACATCAGGGTTCGACGGCGCCACCGCGATCGCCCCGATGGAGGCCACCGGCTGGTGGTCGAAGATGGGCGCCCAGGTGGTGCCGTCGTTGTTCGACTTCCACACGCCCCCGTCGGCCGCGCCCATGTAATAGGTGTCGAGCTGATGGGCATTGCCCGCCACCGCCACCGTGCGGCCGGCGCGGAAGGGTCCGGCCATCCGCCAGCTCATGCCGGAGTACAGCGCCGGGTTGATCGCTTGCGCCGCCAAAGCCGTCGCCGCCGCCGCCAAAAGCCAGAAGATGCGCCGAATCATCATGTGCCCCCCAGGAAAGTCGAACACGTGAGGATACAACACGAGCCGCCCCGCCCGCCACACGCCCCCGGGCGGGACCGCGGGCGTCGCGTCCGCAGCGTCGGTCATCCGCCGCGCCGCCGGCGCCGCCTTGCACGGCGCGTATATATTGCCCTAGACTCAAGAACGTCGCGGCGCTCCCCCCTATGCACGAAGAGACCACGCGCACCGCAGCGCTCGCGGCGGGGCATTGCCTCGGCGCCTACCAGATCGTGGACCGGCTGGGCGCGGGCGGCATGGGCGAAGTCTACCGCGCCCGCGACCGCCGCCTGGGGCGCGAGGTGGCCCTCAAGGTCCTGCCCGCGGCCAAGCTGAACCGCGAAAGCCTGCAACGCTTCCTGCAGGAAGGGCGCTCGGCCTCGCGCGTCAACCATCCCAACATCGTGGCCATCCATGATGTGGGCGAGCAGGATGGCATCCCCTACCTGGTGATGGAGTACGTCGTCGGCAAGCCGCTGTCGGAAGCGATCCCGCCCGCTGGCTGGCCGGCGGCGGTGGTGCTCGACTATGGCCGGCAAATGGCGGCGGCGCTGGCCAAGGCGCACGCCGCCGGCATCGTGCACCGCGACTTGAAGCCCGGCAACCTCATGCTCACCCCCGAGGGCGCGATCAAGGTGCTGGATTTCGGCTTGGCGAAGCAGAGCTTCGCCGAGGCGGACGACGAAACCGCCGCCGCCGCCACCCAGGCCGGCGCCATCCTTGGAACCGCCGCCTACATGGCGCCCGAGCAGGCGCTCGGCCGCGCCAGCGACGCCCGCTCGGATATTTTTCGCTGGGCTTGGTCCTGTACCAGATGCTGACCGGCCGCCGCGCCTTCGGCGCGGACGCCGGCTACGCGGCCACGCTGGCGGCGATCATCACCCAGGAGCCGGCGCCGCTGCGGCTGGCTGCGCCGGCGACCCCGGCCGCGCTCGATCGCATCGTGAGCCAGTGCCTGCGCAAGGACGCGGCCGAGCGCTACCCGTCGGCGGCCGAGCTGCTCGAAGCCCTCGACCAGTGCGCGCATGCGCCCGAGGCCAGCAGCCGGGCGCCCTCCGCGGCGCCCGCGCGCTCGATCGCGGTGCTGCCCTTCACGAACCTCGGGGCCGACCCGGACTCCGACTACTTCTCCGACGGCCTGGCTGAAGAAATCCTCAACGCGCTGGCCCAGGTCCCGGGCCTGCGCGTGGTCGCTCGCGCCTCGGCCTTCGCCTTCCGCAACCGCGCCGATGCGCTGGCGGAGATCGCCAGCAAGCTGCGGGTCGGGAGCGTGCTGCAGGGAAGCGTGCGGCGCGCGGGCGGGCGGCTGCGGGTGACGGCGCAATTGGTGGATGTCCGCGAGGCCACGCAGCTCTGGTCGGAGCGGTACGACCGCGAGATGGCCGACGTCTTCGCCATCCAGGACGAGGTGGCCCGCGCCATCGTCGAAAAGCTGAAGCTCCATTGGCAAGCGCCCCCCGAGGCGCCGCTGGTGAAGGCCTACACCCGCAACCCCGAGGCCCACAATCTTTACCTGAAGGGGGTGTACCACGGCAACCGCTTCACCCCCGCCGATTGGGCCAAGGCGCGCGAGCTGCTGCAGCAGGCGGTGGCGCTCGAGCCCGGGCATGCGGCCGCGTGGGCCCACTTGGCCGAGTACCAGATTCATCGCGCCTCCGGGGGCGAGCTCGCGCCCGGCGAGGCCATGCCGCAAGCGGCCGACGCGGCGAGGCGCGCCCTCGCCGCCGACGCCCAGTTGGCCGACGCGCACGCCGGCCTGGCCTTCGTCGAGGCCTTCTATGACCATCGCTGGCGCGACGGATTGGAGCGGGTCGAGGCCGCGTCCGCGCTTCCCGGCACCACCTGGTCGCGGCTCTGGAGCGCCAACGTGCGCTGGAGCAATGGCCAATTCGAGGCCGCCGAACGCACCCTGCTGCGCGCGGTCGAGCTTGATCCGCTCGCCTTCATCGGGCATTTCCTCTTGGCCCGCTTCTACAACGCGCGCGGCGCGGGCGAGCCGGCCCTGCGCTATGCCACCGAAGCCATGAGCCTGGTCCCCAACGCCGGCAGCTTCGCCATGCTGGGCATCGCCCACGGCCTGCTCGGTGATGGCCCGGCCGCGGTGCATTGGCTCGAGCAGGCGCGCCAGGCCGCGCCGTTCTTCCCTCCGGCCGCGCATCTGGCCGCCGCCTATGTGCGCGCCGGACGCCGCGCCGACGCCGAGCAGCTTATGCAGGCCTTCGAGCAGGGCCGCCGCGAGCGCTACGTCGCCGGCACCGCGCTGGCGCAGTGCGCGCTCGCGCTCGACCGGCCCGAGCAGGCCCTGGGCTGGCTCGAGCAGGCCGCCGACGAGCACGACCTCGGCTTCGGCTTCCTCCCCGGCGCCCGGGATTTCGCGCCGCTCCATGCCCACCCGCGCTACGCTCAGGTCATGCGCCGCGTCGGCCTGCCGCCATCGTGATGCGCGAATGGCCGGCATCCCCGAGGATCAGCTGCAGCAATTCGTCGCCAGCGGCAACACCGCCGCCATCCTGTCGAATTTCGACCGCCCCTGACCGCCGCCTTCGCCGCCGTGTATGCTCGTGGCATGGCCCGCGCAATCCGCAGCTATGGCGTCAAGGTGGGCATCGCCATCGCGATCGCAGCCGGAGCGATTCAGCTGGTGCCGTTTGGCCACGCGCACAGCAATCCGCCCGTCACCGCCGAGCCGCGCTGGGATTCGCCGAAGACCCGGGCCCTGTTCCAGCGCGCTTGCTTTGATTGCCATAGCAATGAGACGCAATGGCCCTGGTACGCGCATGTCGCGCCCATGTCCTGGCTGCTGCAGCGCGACGTGGACGGCGGCCGCAGCCACCTGAACTTCAGCCAGTGGAACCAGCCTCAACGGCACGCCGGGGATGTGGCGCGCGAAGTCGCGAGCGGCGCCATGCCGCTGTGGTTCTACTTGCCCATGCATCCGGCCGCACGGCTCAGCGCCCAGGAGAAGCTAGCCCTCATGGCGGGGGCGGCAGCCACGCTGGGCCCGCAAAAACCGGCGCGAAACCCAAGCCCATGAACGAGTCAACCCAGCGCCGCGTCGCCCGCGCGCTCCGCGCCGGAGGGCCCGAGGGGATCGAGGTCGCTGTCGAGGATCTGCCGCCGCTCGCAGCGGGCGAAGTCTTGGTCCGCGTCGAGGCCGCCGGCCTGAACCACGCCGAGACCCTGATTCGCTCGGGCAACTATCCGGTCCGGCTGCCGTTTCCCTTCCCGCTCGGCGGCGAGGGCTCGGGCGTGGTCGTCGCCGCCGGGCCCGAGGCGGCGACGGTGATGGACACGCGCGTGTGCTGGGCCGCGGTGCTGGGCTCCTGCGCCACCCATGTGATTGCGCCCGCCGCCATGCTGCTTCCGATTCCCGAAGGCCTCAGCTTCGAAGACGCCGCCTCGCTGCCGGTGGCCGCGCTCACCGCCGGCGGCCTCGCCCGGGTCTGGCCGCTGCAGGGCAAGTCCGCCGTGGTCTGGGCAGCGGCCGGCGCGGTGGGCCGCATGCTGGTCGCATTGCTCGCGGCCCAGCAGGTCGAAGTCATCGGCATCGCCTCGGGCCGCCGCGTGGACGCGGTCCGCGCCGCCGGGGCTGCCCATGGCCTGGACCGGGCCGCCGCCTCCGAGGGCGATGCGCTGGGCGCGGCTGTCCGCGCCTGCACGGGCGGCCACGGCGCCGCCGCCGTCTTCGACCCCATCGGCGCGGCCACCTTCGCGGCCAGCCTGCAGATGCTCGCTCCGCGCGGCTGCCTGATCAACTACGGCGAGCTCTCCGGCCCGCCGCCCGCGGTCAGCCTGCACCAACTGTTCGCCCGGTCGCTGTTCGTCACCAAGTACAACGGCATGCAATGGGCCGGCGTCCACGAGTTCGCTGCCCTCATCGCGGACGGGCTGGCCCGGGCCGCCGACAACCGCGCGCTCATCAGCGATATCGCCGCCCGCTTCCCGCTCGATCGCGCCGCCGATGCCTATCGCGCGCTCGAATCCAACCCGAGCGGCAAAGTCCTCGTCCTCCCGTCGCTGGGAGCCGCCGGTTGCGACTAGAATGGTCCCGGATGACCATGCCGAAGGATCTCTGCCTGCTCTGGCTCGCGCCCTTGGCGCTCTTCGGCCTTGCCGCCGCGGCGCAAGTGCCCGCCGGGCCGGCGCCGACGACCGCTTCGGTGCCGTACTCGATTTCCGCCTCGGTGCTGGACACGCCCAAGGACCTGAGCTTCGAGGTGATCTCGATCAAGCCCAGCGACCCGAAGGGGGGCCGTCCCTACTCCAACGTGCCGCTCACCGCCGGCGAACGCATCAGCGGCAGCAGCGCCTACTTCAGCGCCCGCGGCTTCCCGCTCGAGCGCTACGTGGCCTTCGCCTACGACATGGATCCCAACCCCGACCCGCAGTTGAAGACGCTCCCGGGCTGGGCCAACTCGCAGCGCTGGGATATCGAAGCCCGCGCCAGCCATGCCGTCTCGAAGAATGACCTGCGCGCGATGATGCGCAACCTGCTCGCCGACCGCTTCCATCTGCGCCCGCACTTCACCGTGCGCAGCATGTCGGTCTACACCGTGGCCCTGGCCAAGCCTGGCAAGCTGGGCCCGCAGATGCGCCTCCACGAGGAGGGCGCGATGCCCTGCGATGCGGCGGCGGCCCCCGGCGGCCGCGGCCGCGGTCCACGCGCCACGCCCGATGGCTTCCCCGCCGGCTGCGGCGAGCTGCTCAGCCTCACCCCCACCGTTCCCGGCCGCTGGCGCCTGGGCGGGCGCAACATCTCGATGGACCTGTTCGTCGTCACCTTGCGCGGCGGCATGGACCGCCCGGTGATTGACCTGACCGGCCTCACCGGCCGCTACGACTGGGTGATGGAGTACGTCCCCGACGGCGCGACCGACGGTGCCGCCGGCGCCCGCTTCGCCGCAAGCCAAGGCGACCCCACCGGCCCCCGCATGTGGACGGCGCTGCCCGAGCAGCTGGGCCTCAAGCTCACCGCCACCCGCATGAAGCTCCAGTTCCTGAACCTCGACCAGATCCAGCGCCCGACCATCAACTGACGGCTGCGCCCATCAGCGCCAGCGTGCGCTGCGCGAAGGGCATCAGCGCCAGCGCCGCGCAGGCCGCCAGCGCCAGCCCCAAGTTCATGTGCACGACCAGGAGCAGGGGCGCAAACGCCCACAGCGCGTCCAAGGCGAAGAGCGCGGGAAACAGGCGCAGCAACCTCGATCTCATGCCGGGCGCGCGCAGCGCCGCCGCCGCCGCCAGGAACAGGCGCACCGGAATGCCGGCGCAGGCGGTGACCAGCACGGTCCAAAATACGGCGGTCGCGACCGCGCCTTCGCCTTGCCACCAGGCCAGCGCCCGCTCGACGCCCTCGAGATGGCCAAGCGCGGCCACATAAAACGCCAGGTACATCGCCTGGGCGGCGACGAACAGCCCGGCCGCCAACGCCGGAGGCGCGGCCGGCACCTCCGAGGGCGAGGTTAGCAAGCGCTTCGGCCTGCGCACCGCCGCCTCCACCGCCTGCACCGGAAGCCGGAGGCGATAGCCGCTGCGCGCCACGGTCTCGATCACCTCGGCCCCGGTTCCATCGGCGAGCGCGCCGCGCAGCTTGTTCATGGCGGTATTGAGGCTGTGGTCGAAATCCACCACCGTCTCCGGCCACAGGCGCGCGCGGATCTGCTCGCGGCTGACGACCCGCCCGCCGCTCTCGAGCAGCAGCCATAGGATTTGAAACGGCTGCGCCTGCAGCCGCACCGGCTCGCCGTTGCGGCGAAGCTCGCCGGAGGCGCCTGCCTCGAACGGCCCGAAGCGGTAGCGCGGGGTCATTCCAGCCAGATTACCGGCAAATGACCCGGAAATGAGGCCGAGATGACCGCCAAAATTCTCGCCGCCGCGTTCCAGAGGCATGACCACCCAGGCTGAAGCCCGCATCTCCACTGCGCTCACCGCCGCTCCCGAGCGCCGCCTCTTGATTTGGATCGCCCACCGCCTTCCGGCCTGGTTGCACTCCGACTTGCTCACCTTGCTCGGCCTCGCCGGACAGGTCGCCGCCGGCGTCAGCTACGGCTACGCCAACGGACGCCCGTGGTGCCTGATCCTGGCGGACCTTTGCATCGGCGTGAATTGGTTCGGCGACAGCCTCGATGGCACCGTCGCCCGCGTGCGCAACCGCCAACGCCCCAAGTACGGCTACTACGTGGATCACGTCTGCGACATCTTCGGCTCGACCGCCATGATGGCCGGTCTCGCCGTCTCGGGCCTGCTCCACTGGCCGGTCGCGCTGGCGCTCCAGATCGCGTTCCTGACGCTCGCCTCGGAATCGTTCCTCGCGACCTACAGCCTGGGCCGGTTCGAGCTCTCGCGGCTGGGCTTGGGCCCGACCGAGCTGCGCATCCTGCTCTGCCTCGGCAACCTGGTCGCGATCGCGCATCCCGAAGCGGTGCTGGGCGGGCATCGCCTCCTGCTCTTCGATATCGGCGGCGTCCTCGGCGCGGCGGGCATGGCTGCGCTGGCGCTGGTCACCGCCATCCGGCATACGGCGGAACTCCGCCGCCGCGCGGTCTAGAATCAACTCATGGCTTCCGAATCCATGCCCGGCAAGAAGGTGGTTTCCAGGGAGGAATGGCTGGCAGCGCGGCGCGAACTCTTGGCGCGCGAGAAGCGGCTTTCGCGCGAGCACGACGAGGTTGCGCGGCTGCGCCGGGCGCTGCCCTGGGTGCGGGTCGAGAAGGACTACTGTTTCGAGAGCCCCAGCGGACGCGAGAGCCTGGCCGATTTGTTCCGTGGCCGCAGCCAGTTGATCGTGCGCCACTTCATGATGGGCCCGGGATGGAAGGAGGGCTGCGCGGGCTGCTCGTTCGCCTCCGACCACGTGGACGGGGCGCTGGTGCATCTCGAACACCGCGACGTCAGCTATGTGGCCGTGTCGCGCGCGCCGTTGGCGGAGATCGAGGCCTTCCGCCGCCGCATGGGCTGGAGCTTCCGCTGGGTCTCGTCGGCCGGCAGCGACTTCAACTACGACTTCCACGCCTCCTTCACACCCGCGCAGATTGAGCGCGGCAGCATCTTCTACAACTTCGAGGAAGGCCCGCTGCCCTTCCCGACCGAAGAGCTCTCCGGCCTCAGTGTGTTCTGCAAAGACGCCACGGGCGCGATCTTCCACACCTACTCCTGCTATGCCCGCGGCGACGAAGGCGCTCTGGCGACCTACTTCTATCTCGACCTCACCCCCAAGGGCCGCGACGAGACCGGCCCCAACCGCAACCTCTCCGACTGGGTCCGCCACCACGACCGCTACGACCTTCCGGTGCGGATCCAAGGCGCCGCGGACACGGCCGCGCGCTAGCCTTCGGCGCTGGCGGGGTCCATGAGGCGGCGGACGGCGGAGATGCGGTTGGCGGGAACGCCGCAGCGGGTGGCGTGCTCCTGGATGAGCTCGGCGTTCGGGGCCCAGTAGATGCAGTAGACCTTGTTGTCGGTGACGTAGCTGTGCAGCCACTGGATGCGGGGGCCCAAGTCGCGGAGCACGCCCAAGCTCTGCTGCGCGGCCTGCTGCAATTGGTCGGCCGTCATCTCGCCGGCGCCGGGAATCTCGCGCTCGATTACGAATTTGGGCATACGGCGAGCATATCAGGATCAGGTGGCGGGCGAGATGTTCTGGTTGACGCAGAACAGGTTGCCGGGGTCGAATTGGGCCTTGAGCTTCGCCAGGCGCGCGTGGTTGCCGCTGTAGCTTTCCGACACGCGCTGCTGGCCCTCTTCCATCAGGAAGTTGACGTAGGTCCCGCCGGCGGCGTGCGGATGCAGCGCGGACCAGTAGTCACGCACCCAGGCGCGGTAGCCGGCCAGCTTCTCCGCCTCCGGGGTAACCGCGGCGATGATGTGCACGAAGCGCACGTCGCGATACGCGAAGGCGGTGTCGCCCGAGGCCACGTCGTGGATGGCGCCATCGAGGGGGTAGATGTGCATGGCCGAGTTCACGGTGGGGATGCGGGGGCCGAATCGGGCGTGCACCGCGATCATTTCGTCGGTGAGGTCGTGGACGAAGTCCGACTTCCAGTAATGATGCAGTCCGGGCGGCAGCAGGCCGTCGAAGAGCGACTGCAGCACGGTGTAGGGCATGGGACCGGCGAGCGCGGCCAGCGGCGGACCGAAGGCGCGCAGCGGAGCAATGGCGGCCTCGGCGGCGGCGGGGTCGCCGAAGTAGGCGCACATGATGCCGGGCACGGTCTTGAGCCACAGCGGCTCGGGGAACGGCGGCCCTGGCGGCACGATCAAGAAGGCGAAGAAGGCGCTGAGCTGGCGCGGGGCGGTGCGCATGAAGTCGCGGTAGAGGCGCATCACCTCCGCCGCCTGCTCGGGCGGGTATAGAATCGGCCCGGCAAAGACCTGCGACACCGGGTGCAGCCGGAATTCGAACGCGGTCACCACGCCGAAGTTGCCGCCGCCGCCGCGGATCGCCCAGAACAGATCGGGGTTCTGCTGGGCGCTGGCGACCACGAGCTCGCCCGCGGCGGTGACGACGTCCGCCGAGACGAGGTTGTCGCAGGCCAGTCCGTGCAGGCGCGACAAATACCCGAAACCGCCGCCGGTGGTGAGGCCGCCGATCCCGGTGGTCGAGATGACGCCGCCGGGGGTGGCTAGGGCATGCGCCTGGGTGGCGCGATCGAGGTCGCCCCAGGTGCATCCGCCTTCGGCGCGCGCGGTGCGGCGCTGGGCGTCGAGGCGAATGGCCTTCATCGGCGAGAGATCGAGCACGATGCCGCCATCACAGGTGCCGAAGCCGGGCGCGCTGTGGCCGCCGCCGCGGACGGCCACCGCCCATCCATGGGCGCGGGCATAGGCCACGGCGGCGCGCACATCGCCGGCATCCGCGCAGGCGACGATGGCGGCAGGGCGGCGGTCAATGTCGGCGTTGTAGACCCGGCGCGCGGTTTCGTAGCCGGCATCGCCCGGCCGGAGCACGGTGCCGCGGCAAGCTTGGATCAGATCGTTCATGACTTCTCCATTGCGTGCAATGCAAACTGGATGGACTCCTCGACCGCGAGGTTCCAGCCCCGCATCCAGCACGGCGAGGCGGCCTCGCCTGCGCCGCGGCGGGCGGTTTCAATGCGGGCCTCGACGGCCGCCTTGGCCTGAGGGTTCAGCGTCACCACCTGGAATTGGCGGCGGATGCTGGCCGCAGCGCCGAGGATGGTCAGGGCCTCGGGGGCGCGGGCGCCGGCCAGCAGCACCGCCGCCGCCGACTCGAACACCAGCGGCAGCTCGCCGACATCGCTGGGGCCGTACAACTGCAGGCACTGGGTGAACAGCCCGCGGGCTTTGTCCAACTCGCCGGCGCGGGCCGCGAGCCCGGCGAGATCGTGCAGGCACGAGGCCACGCCCGGAGTGTAGCCCAGCGCGCGGAAGCGCGCCAGGGCCTCGGAGTACAAGGCCTCGGCCTGCTGGGGCTTCCCGCTCGGCAGGCACAAGTCTGCCTCATGGCTCAGCGCCCAGATGGCGTTCTCCTTGTCGCCGGCCTGCTCGAAAAGCCGCGCCGCCTCGCGGTACATGGAAGCCGCCAACTCGAACTGGCCGGTATGCTTGAGCACATCGGCATGATTGCTCATGCTGCCCGCAAGCAGGCCGTCGCGCCCCAACTCGCGCGCCAGCTGGACGGAGCGCTCGGACCAGCGCAGCGATTCGTGGGGATCCTCGAACTGGAGCGCGTGGCTGATGCGATGCGCGGCCACCAGCATGGCTTCGCGGTCCCCGGCCTGCTCGAATCCGGTCCAGGCGGCACGGTAGCCTTCGGCTGATCGAGCGGTGCCCTCGAGTTCGAAGTTGATGTCGGCCAGCCAATACTCGCCCCAGCGGCGCAGCCGCGATTCGGCCGCCAGCTGAGGCAGCGCCAGCAGGCCGGCCAGCCAGGCGGCCATCTCGCGGTTGAGGCGGTGCGCGAGGAAATACACCACCAGCGGCCCCACCATGCGCAATCCCCACTCGGCTTCGCCATGAGCGACCAGCCAATCGAGCGCAGAACGGAGATTGCCCAATTCCTCGTCGAAGATATGGCTGCCGACGTGCTCGCGCCGCGCGGCGCGGCCGCGGTCCTCGGCCAGCACCATGAAGTAGGCGGCATGCGCCTTGCGGGTGTAGGCTTCCTCGCCCGCGGCGTTCAGCCGCTCGCGGGCGTACTCGCGCATGGTCTTGAACATGGCGAAACGGGGCTCGCCCTCGGTGCTGAGGCGGCGAATCAAGCTGGAATCGACCAAGGCCTCCAGCCCGCTCCACAAGTCCAGCTGGAGGTCCTGGCGGGTGTCGCACACGGCCTCGATGGCCTCGAGGGTGGCGCCGCCGACGAAGACGGAGAGGCGCGCGAACAGCTTCTGGTGGGCGGCGTCGAGCAGGTTGTAGCTCCAGTCGAGGGTGTCGCGCAAGGTGTGCTGGCGCTGCGGCAGATCGCGCGCGCCGCCCACCAGCAGGTTCAGCGGCTGCTCCAGCCGCTCGAGCACCGCGGCCAGCGGCAGCATCTTGGTGCGCGCCGCGGCCAGCTCGATCGCCAGCGGCAGCCCGTCGAGGCGCTCGCAGATCGAGGCGACGGTCCGCAATTGGGCCGCGGTGAGCTCCGCGCCCCGCAGGCCCGGGGCGCGGTCGAGGAACAACTGCACGGCCGGCGAGCGGCGCCCGGCGCCGCTGCCCTCGAGCAGCGAGGCCACCGGATACTCGACTTCGCCGTAGATGCGCAGCGGCGAACGGCTGGTGACGACGATCGTCACCCGCTCCGACGCCAGCCGCGAAACGAACAGGGCGGCGTCCATGACGTGCTCGAAATTGTCGAGCACCAAGAGCAGCGCGCCGGCGCGGCTTTGCTCGAGGTGCTTGGCGATCGCCTCCGACTTGCCCTGCCCGGGAGCCTCGGCCACGCCCAGCAGGCGCGCGACTTCGGCCTCGACCTGGCTGGGCTGGCTGACGCGGTCCAGCGGCACGAAGCACACCCCGGCGGGAAATTCTGCGGCCAGATTGCGGGCCAACTCGACCGCCAGCCGGGTCTTGCCGATGCCGCCAGGCCCGGTGAGGGTGAGCACGCGCAGGCTTGGATCCAAGGCCAGTTGCTGAAGCCGGGCGAGATCGCCGTCGCGGCCGACCAGCGCGGTGCGCGCCACGGGCAGGTTGTTCGCCGCCGCGGCGGTGGGCGCGCCGCGCGGCGCGGCGAGGGCGGCGATGGCGGCCAGCTCCTGGCGCACCTCGCTCATGGAAGCAAACCGCTCGGCTGCCGACTTCGCCAAGCAGCGCTCGACCAGCCATTGCAGCGGCGCGGGCGCCTGCGGGCTCCGCTGCCGCAGCGGCGGGGGCTGCTGCAGCAGCACCGCGGCTTGCAGATCAGCCACGCTGCCGCCGGTAAAAGCGCGCGCGCCGGTCGCCATCTCGTAGAGCACCGCGCCGAAGGAAAACTGGTCCGAACGCGCGTCCAACGCTCCCATGGCGGCCTCCGCGGCCTCGCCGCGGATCTGTTCGGGCGACATGTAGCCCGGGGTGCCGACGATGCTGCCCGGTAGCGTCATGCGGGTCTCGGCCTGCGCCGCTGCGCCGCCTTCGATCCGCCGCGCGATGCCGAAGTCGAGCACCTTCACGCGCCCCTCGGCCGCCAGCATGATGTTTTCCGGCTTGAGGTCGCGGTGCAGGATGCCGCTGGCGTGGGCCGCGACCAGCGCATCGGCGATGGCGGTGGCGATGCGCACGGCTTCGCCCAGACCGAGCGCTCCCGAGCGCAGCTTGCGCCGCAAGGTCTCGCCCTCGATCCACTCCATGACGATGTACGGCACCCCGTCGGCGGTGCCGACGTCGTGGATGGTGACGATATTGGGATGGTTCAAGGCCGAGGCGGCGCGCGCCTCGGCCAGGATCCGCGCCTCCACCCCTGCGGTCGCCACCCCGGCGCGCAGCGCCTTGATCGCGACCTTGCGCTGCAGCCGGGGATCGAAGCCGAGGAAGACCTCGCCCATGCCGCCCGAACCGATGGCGGCTTCGATGCGGTAGGGCCCGACCTGCGCCTGGGGCGTCCAGGGCGAGGCCGCCACCAGTCCAGGGGTGGCCTCGGTCACGGCTTCGACTTCGGCTTCGGCTTCGGGTTCGGGGGTGGGACTCAACCTGCTAGGGTAGCCGATTGCGAGCCACGGGAATTGTCCCGTGGACACTTTAAAGTCAGCGGAGTCAACTGGCTGGCGGAGGATCGCGGCGCGGGAATGGAAGGCGATGGCGGAGCGGGCGCGATCGCGATCGAACCGTCCCGTGGACTCTTTAAAGTTCGAATTGCCAATGACTTGCGGTAGCACGGCCCGGTCTTGCGGGGCTGCGCCCCGGGCCTCCCCTCGCCTCCGAAGTCGGTCGAGGCGTTTGACTGGCGCGGGGCCTGGCGCGCCTGCGCCGCGCCACCCGCTTGTCGCAAGGTGGCCGAAAGTTCCTTGCGGCAGCGAGGCGAGACCCCGCTCCTCGACCTCGATCGTGCCGTGGGCGGCAGCTCGGTCGCGGCCGCGCGAGGGTTGCCTTGGGAACTGTCTGGCGGACACTTTAAGACGTGCGGTTTCAGCGACCTGCGGGTTGGGCCGGAACCGGTGCGAGCTTGATTTTGGACGCGAGAAACCCATGGCGCTTACGACTGAAGTAGATGCACCAAAGTCCAGGTCTGCTGCCCTGCGCTACCATGCAATCAGTCCCTATGAATACCCGTCTCACTTCTGCACTCGCCTGCGCCCTGCTGTTGCCCTCTTGTGCCGCCGCCCAGCAGGCCCCGGCCAAAGTGGCATTCGAGGTCGCCTCGATCAAGCCCGCGCCCGACATCAACACCGTCATCGCCGCCAAGCAGGTGCCGCACGTCGGCACCCGCATTGATGGCGCGCGGGTGGACATCGGCTTTGTTTCGCTTCAAGACCTGATTTGCACTGCCTATGACGTCAAGCCGTACCAAGTGACGGGGTCGGATGCGATCGAGAGCTGGATCAACAAGGAACGATTTGACATCGTGGCCACGCTCCCGGAGGGCGCGAGCAAAGACCAAGTGCCGCAAATGCTGCAATCACTCTTGGCGGAGCGTTTCCATCTCACCTTCCACCGCGACGACCACGAGCTGCCGGTGTATGCGCTGGTGGTGGGCGAGGGCGGCTCGAAGCTGGTGCCCTCGGCGCCGCTGCAGCCCACGCCTGCACCTGTCGCCGCAACCGACGCCAAGAGCGCGACCTCGTTCGACACCGGCGATGGCGGCAAGGTCACGGTCAGCAAACCGGCGGCCGACGGCAGCGCCACGATCACCTCCAGCGGGGGCAAGGCGGGGCCCATGCAGGTTTCGGTGGGGCCGGACGGGCTACAGCTCAAGGCCGAGCGCATGACCTTGGCCCAATTCGCCGACACGCTCACGGGCATGGTGGACCGGCCGGTGATCGACAAGACGGGGCTGCCGGGGGCGTACCAGATCCAACTGGGCGTGTCGCGCGACGACTTGATCGCGCTCTCGATGGCGGCGATGAAGAAGATCGGCATGCCGATTCCGCCGCAGATGCAGCAGCAGACCCAAGGCGAGGCCTCGGCCCCGAGCGGCGCATCGGTGTTCGCCTCGGTGCAGAAGCTGGGCCTGAAACTGGACGCCCGCAACGCCCCGATCGGCCGCGTGGTGGTGGACAGCGCCGAAAAGACCCCGACCGCGAATTAGCGGGCGCGGAAGCAGCCGGGATGCTAACCGGGGGGGGAACCTTTCCGTCCAAGCGGAGTATATGGAATTTGGAATGTGGAAGGACTTGCAGTACGCCACCCGAATGCTGCGGCGGCAGCGGGGGCTGAGCGCGGTCATCGTGCTCACCCTGGCGCTGGCCATAGGGGCCAACACGGCCATTTTCAGCCTGATGGACGCGCTGCTGCTGCAGGCGCTGCCGGTGCGCGATCCGCAAGGGCTGATGCTGCTGCAATGGTCCGCGCTGCAGCGGCCGGAGTTCCATAGCAGCTCGAGCTACGGCGATTGCGCCAGCTACCTGCGGGGGAAAGGGGCGCAGAGCGGCTGCAGCTTTTCGGTTCCTTTCTACAACGCCCTGCGGCAGCAGACGCGCAGCCTGGAGGCGGTGACGGCGTCGAGCGGCGGCGACACGTTTGTGCTGACCGGAAACGGGCAAGCCGACAACCTCTCGGCGCTGCCCGTGGCCGGGAACTATTTCAGCGTGCTGGGCGTGCGTCCGCTGAAGGGGCGCATGCTGACCCCGTATGACGACACGCCCGGGGCGCCGGTGGCCATGGTGCTGAGCTACGCTTATTGGCAGAAGGCGTTCGCGGGCTCGAGCGAGGCGGTGGGGCGCACCGTCCAACTGAACAATGTGCCCGCCACCATCGTGGGCGTGACCGATCCGCGCTTCGAGGCGCTGACGCCGGGCAGCGTCTACCAAGGTTGGGTGCCGCTGGCGGCGCGGGCGAAGCTCGATCCCGATTGGAATGCGGAGCACGAGGACCGGCCCAGCTCCATATGGCTGACGCTGTTCGGCCGGGTGCGGGCGGGGTACACGGCCGAGCAGGCGACCGCGGAGGTGAGCGGGATCTTCCGCAATCAGATGCTGGGCGGGGCGGAGCCGCTATCGAAGCCGGCCGACAATCCGCGGGTGGCGCTGCTGCCCGCGCAATCGAACCTGGTGGGGGCGCGCGGACGGTTCACGCAACCGTTGACGGTGCTGATGTGGACGGTGGGGGCGATCCTGCTGCTGGCTTGCGTGAACGTGGCCGGGTTGCTGCTCGGGCGGGCGAGCGCGCGGCAGAAGGAGTTCGCGCTGCGGCGGGCCCTGGGCGCGGGGGCGGGGCGGATCCTGCGGCAAGTGCTGACCGAGAGCCTGATGCTGGCCTGCCTCGGCGGCGCGATCGGGCTGGGGTTGGCGTGGGTGACCTCGCGGGCGCTGCTCGAGGTCATCTCTGCCTCGACCTACCGCGGGTCGCTGGGCATGCACGTGGCTCTCGACGGACGCGTGCTGCTGTTCACGCTGGGCGCGACGCTGGCGACCGGATTGCTGTTCGGCCTGGTGCCTGGGCTGCGCGGCGCCCGCGCCGACCTGAACCGCTCGCTCAAGGACAGCGTGGGCAACCGTGCGGCCAGCCGCGGACGGCGCTGGCGCTGGGCGCATTGGGGCAACGCCTTGGTGGTGGCGCAAGTGGGGCTGTGCATGGTGGTGCTGGCGGGGGCGGGGCTGCTGGTGCGGACGCTGGAGAACCTGCGCGCCGTGCCGGCTGGATTCACCACCTCGAATCTCTTGATGTTCGGGCTGGCGCCGGCATCGCTGGGATACAAGGACGCGCGCACGATCCAGCTCTACGAGCAACTGCAGCAGCAGATCGGCGCCTTGCCGGGCGTGCAGGGCGTGAGCTATTCGAATTCGCCGCTGCTGAGCGGAAACCTGTCGCGCACCAGTTGGGCGATCACGCCCGGCGCCAAGGAAGTGGACAGCGACGTGATGCCGGTGGGGCTGGGCTTCTTTGCCACCCTGCGCCTGCCGCTGCTGCAAGGGAGGGAGCTGATGCCGAGCGACTTCGTCGTGCGGCCGCCGGAGGACGCACCCGCCCATGCCCAGCCGGCAGCGAAAGCGCCGCCAGGGCCGCCGGTGGCAGTGGTGGTGAACGAGCTGTTCGCGCGGAAATACCTGAGCCCGGGCAGCCCGATCGGGCGCATCTTCGGGCGCGGCAACAATGGCAGCAGCGGCGGATACGTCGTGGTCGGGGTCTCGGCCAACGCGAAATACCAAAGCTTGCGCGAGGTCGAGCAGCCGACGGTGTATATGCCCTCCTTGGACGGCTATGCGAACTTCGAGGTGCGCACCGCAGGCGATCCGATGGCGCTGCTGCCGGCGGTGCGCAATGTGGTGCGCAAGGCGGACGCGAACCTGCCGCTGTCGCGGCCCACCACCCAAACCCGCGCCATTGACCAGCTCTTGTTCAACGAACGGCTGATGGCGGGGCTGGCCAGCTGCTTCGGCGGACTGGCCTTGCTGCTGGCCTGCATCGGGCTGTATGGCTTGCTGGCGCAGGAGGTGCGGCGGCGGACGCGGGAGATCGGCATCCGCATGGCGCTGGGGGCGCAGCGGGCGCAGGTGCTGCGCATGGTGCTGGCATTGGGCGCGACCCTGAGCGTGGTCGGGCTGGGGCTGGGGCTGGCGGGCGCCTGGGGGCTGACGCGGTTCTTGCACAGCATGCTCTTCGGCGTGCAGGCCATGGACGCGGTGACGCTGGCGGTGGTGGGAGCCCTGCTGCTGGCGGTGGGGCTGGCGGCGTGCCTGGTGCCGGCGCGGCGGGCCACGCGGGTCAATCCGCTGGAAGCCCTGCGCTACGAGTAGGTCGCGGCTTCAGTCGCCGGCCGCGGGCGCCCGGGTCGGCCCAGGGCGCTCCCAGCTGCGGCGACCGGCGAGGGAACGTTCGAAGGCGGGGGTCATGAAGAGCATGGCGCCGAAGATGAGGTGCCACCAGAACCACGTGCCCATCCACATGGCGACGCGGGAGCGCAGCACGGGATCGGCGGCGGGCACCACCGCGAAGGTCATCACCGCCCAGACGCCGATGGCGAAGAGCACGCCCGCGAAGGCCGCGGCCTTCTTGCTGCGGATGTTGGACGCCAGCCAGGCGAAGATGATGCCGAGCAGGACGGCCACGCCGAGGTGGAGCGACCAGCCCACGAATGCGGTGCCGAAGCCGCCGATGAGCGCGTTGCTGCCGCTGACGCCGGCGGCGACCAGTTTGGGCGGGGTGAGCGCGCCGAGATGGGCGAGGGCGAGCCAGCCCATGGCGGCGATCATCATGATGGCGCCGGCGGCAAGGCCGGCGAGCGCGCCGCCGCCCGTGCGGACCCCGGCGCCGAATTCATTCGAGGTCATTGGCCCGCCTCGTTGGGCACCACCCGCTGCGCGAGCTGGTGCTCCTGGGAGACGATCGGAAGCTGATCGCGCAGGAAGTCGCGGAGGCGGGCGACCGCGGTGACGTGGCCCTGGCGAAGGAAATCCAATTCGTTGGCGATTTCGGCGGCGAGCGGCGCCTGCGGCCCGGCGGGCACCGGCTGCAAGGTGACTGAGTTCCAGCCGACCAACTGACGGACTTTCTTCTCGGCCAGGGCGTGGTCGCGGGCGATCAGCGATCCCAGGCGGCGGAGCTGGGGAGTGCTGCCGTCGCGAGCGGCCTTTCGGCCGAGCGCGATCAAGTTCACGTCGAACTGGTGGATTTGGCTGAGCAGTTCCTGAGCGGCCTGGTGCACGGCGGGGTGCATGACTGGGCTGCCTTGCTGGGCGGAGAGAAGCGCAGCCAAGGCGGCGAGGGCCCCAAGAAGGCGCATGGGGGCTGCGATGCCGAAGCGGCGGGCGGATGTTGTCGCAAAGCTGCGCTGCGGGCCGGGCGGCGGCAGCTAGCGCAGCAGCTGCTGGGCGCTCTTGACGGCGTAGTCGAGGGCTTGGGAGGGGAAGATGCCGAGCCAGAAGGTCACGCCCAAGCAGCTGGCCAGAGCCAGCCAGAGCGGCGCCGTGAAGCGGGCGCAGGCGATGGGCTTCTCCTCGGGGCGCATATAAAGATAGACGATGACGCGCAGGTAATAAAAGGCGGCGAGGGCGCTGTTCAGCAGCGCCACCACGGTGAGGCCGACGAGGTGGGCGTGGAGCGCGGCCTGGAACACGTAGAGCTTGCCGAAGAAGCCGCCGGTCATGGGCACGCCGATCAGCGAGAACAGGAAGATCGAGAGGCAGAAACCCATCCAGGGGAAGCGGAAGCCGAGGCCGGCATAATCGCTCAGCGTGACGTATTTTTCGTCGGTGTGCGCCCAATGGCTGATGATGGCGAAGGCGCCGATGTTCATGGCCACGTAGGCGGCGAGGTAGAAGAGGACGGCGGCGGCGCCGGCGTCGCCGAGCGCGGCGAAGGCGACCAGCACATAGCCGGCTTGGGCGATCGAGCTGTAGGCCAGCATGCGCTTGATGTTGGTCTGCAGCAGCGCGCCGAGGTTGCCGATGCACATCGAAAGGATGGCGGCGGCCCAGATCATCCAGAACCAGGCAGCCGAGGTGGAGCCCAGCGCGACATAGAAGACGCGGAGCGCGACCGCGAAGGCAGCGGCCTTGGGGCCGGCGGACATGAAGCCGGTGACCAGGGCGGGCGCGCCCTCGTAGACGTCCGGGGTCCACATCTGGAACGGGGCAGCCGAGATCTTGAAGCCGAGGCCAACGAAGACCAGGCCGGCGGCGGCGAGCACGAGGCCGGTGTGGTTGATGCCGTCGAAGGAGATGTGCAGGCCCTGCGCCGCCATGGCGTAGAGGTTGGTGGTGCCGCTGGCGCCGTACAGCAGGGCGATGCCGTACAGGAAGAAGGCGGTGGCGAAGGAGCCGAGCAGGAAGTACTTGAGCGCGCTCTCGGTCGAGAGGGCGTTGCTGCGGCGGAAGCCGCAGAGGATGTAGGTGGCGATCGAGCTGATCTCGAGGCCGATGAAGATCATGATGAGCTCGACCGAGCCCGCCATGAAGCCCATGCCGACGGTGGCGAAGAGCAGCAGGGCGTAGAACTCGCCGCGCTCGATACCCTGCTGCGGCAGGTAGTCCATGGCGGCCAGGATGACGACGGCGGTGGCGGCGATGAGGACGACGTGGAGGAAGACGGTGAAGGCGTCCACGCGGAACATGGCGTGGAAGGCGTCGCCGGGATGGGCGGCCTGCACCAGCACCGCGGCCAGCGCGGCCAGGCAGCCGACCAGCGCCACCCAGCCCGAGGCGCGGCCGCGGCTGCCGGCGCGGGCGGGGCCCTCGATCAGCATGATCAGCAGGGCGAAGGCCGAGAGGATGATCTCGGGCAGGATGCGGAGATAGAAGACGGAGGGGACGAGGTTCATTGGGAGCCTCCTGCCGGAGGCTGTTCACAGTTCACCGTTGGCAGTTCACAGCGGGTGGGCCGCATCCGGACGACCCGGAGGTGGCGCGGGGACGGGACCGCGAGCGAGGCGACGACGCGGGAGGTCGAGGCTTCGGTCTTGTTGAGGAAGTAGGGCGAGGCCACGCCCATGACGAGGGTGAGGAGGGCGATGGCGGCGAGAACGGCGGTTTCGCGGCCATCGAGGTCGAGCAGGGTCTGGTTCTTGGGGTTGGCCAACTCGCCCCAGATGGTGAGCCGGGTCCAGTGCAGCAGGTACATCGCACCGACGATGACGCCGAGCGCGGCGACGATGGCGAAGACGTGGGCGTGGGCGACGGCGGCGGTGAAGGTGCCGAGCATGATCATGAACTCGCCCACGAAGCCGTTGAGCAGGGGCAGGCCGACCGACGACATCACGATCCAGACGAAGAAGGCGGCGTAGACCGGCATCACGGTGGCGATGCCGCCGTACTCCTTGAGATCGAAGGTGTGGCGGCGCTCGTAGAGGATGCCGACCAGGATGAACAGGCCGCCGGTCGAGATGCCGTGGTTGAGCATCTGGTAGATGGCGCCTTGGGTGCCGATCAGGCTGAAGGTGAAGACGCCAACCATGATGAAGCCCATGTGGCTGACCGAGCTGTAGGCGACCAGCTTCTTCATGTTGGGCTGCACGAAGGCGACCAGCGCGCCGTAGATGATGCCGACCAGGCCGAGCACGACGATGACGCTGGACAGGGCGTGGGCGGCGCGCGGGAAGAGGCCGAGATTGAAGCGCAGCATGCCGTACGGCCCCATCTTCAGCAGGACGCCGGCGAGCAGGACCGAGCCGGCCGTCGGCGCTTCGACGTGGGCGTCGGGCAGCCAGGTGTGGAACGGGAACAGCGGAACCTTGATGGCGAAGGCGATGAAGAAGCCGAGGAACAGCCAGGTTTCGGTGGTGGTGGAAAGGGCGAACATTCCGCCCTTGAGGCCGGCCTGGATGGCGGTGAAGTCGAAGGTGCCGGTCAGGTTGTAGAGCCAGAGGATGCAGCCCAGCATCAGCACCGAACCCGCCATGGTGTACAGGAAGAACTTGACGGCGGCGTAGAGGCGGCGCTCGTGTCCCCAGATGCCGATGAGGAAGGCCATCGGAACCAGCGTGATTTCCCAGAAGGCGTAGAACAGGAACAGATCGAGGCTGCAGAAGACGCCGAGCATGCCGGTCTCGAGCAGCAGCAAGAGGATGAAAAACGCCTTGGGGTTCTTCTGGATGGATTTCCAGGAGACGAGCACGCCGACCAGCGAGAGGAACGTGGTCAGCACGCACAGCCAGAGCGAGAGGCCGTCGGCGCCGACCAGGTACTCGATGTGGAAGGCCGGGATCCAGGCATGGCGCTGGAGGAACTGGAAACCGCCTTCAGCGCTGTTCCAGTGGAACGGCAGATGGAGCGAGAGCAGGAACGCGATGATCGTGGTTCCCAGCGCGACCAGGCGCTGGGCGCGCGCGGTCTTCGCCAGCAGCAGGGCGAGGATGCCCAGCAGGGGGAAGAAGATGATCCAGCTCAGGATCGTGGCGTTGATGAAATCCATAGGCTAAACGTGCGGGACGCCCCAGTAGAGGTAGAGGAGGACGGCCGCGGCGCCGAGCGCCACCCAGGAGGCGTAGCTGCGGATGTTGCCCGAGGCCTGGCGGCGGAGGCCGTCGCCGGCGGCGCGGGCGGCGAAGCCGACGCCGTTCACCGTGCCATCGATCAGGCCCGCGTCCACGGCACGCCAAAGCACGACGCGGCTGAAGGCGGCGAGCGGCCGGGTGATGACGGCGCCGTAGAGCTCGTCCACCCAGTACTTGTTGAAGATGAGGTTGTACAGGCCGCGCAGGCTCGAGGCCAGGCGCTCGGGCAGCTCGGGGTTCTTGAGATAGAAGAGCCAGGCGGTGAACAAGCCCAGCAGCGCCACCGCGACCGAGATGGCCGAGACCGTGAGCTCGCCGCCGGCGATTTCGTGCACCGGCAACGGTGGAACCCCGGTCGAGAAGATGGGATCAAGGAAGTGCTCGAAGCGGTCGCCGATGCCGATGTAGCCGCCGGTCAGCGCCAGCAAGCCGAGGATCATCAGCGGCACCGTCATCACGCCGGGAGATTCGTGGGGAAGATGATGGGGCTTCGGAGCCGCCTTCGCCTTGGGGTCGGCGAAGAAGGTGACGAAAAGCGCGCGGAACATGTAGAACGAGGTCATCAGGGCGGCGAGGGTGCCGACCGCCCACCAGAGCGCGCTGCCGTGGGCGCTGGTGAGGGTGTCGTAGAGGATCTTGTCCTTGGAATAGAAGCCGCTGAAGAAGGGGATGCCGCTGATGGCGCAGGTGGCGATCAGGAACGTGATGAAGGTGACGGGGGCGTACTTGCGCAAGCCGCCGGGAGAGCCGGCGCGGATGGCCCACATGTCCTGCTCGCCGTGCAAGGCATGGATGACGCTGCCGGCGCCGAGGAAGAGCAGGCCCTTGAAGAAGGCGTGGGTCATGAGGTGGAAGACGCCGGCGCCGTACATCGCCGCTCCGCAGGCCATGAACATGTAGCCGAGCTGGCTGACGGTCGAATAGGCGAGCACCTTCTTGATGTCGCGCTGCAGCAGGCCAATCGAGGCGGCGAGCAGAGCGGTGAGGGCGCCGATGGCAAGCACGACCTCGAGCGCGTGCGGGGCGCGGTCGTAGATCGAGGCCGAGCGGCAGACCATATAGACGCCGGCGGTGACCATGGTGGCGGCGTGGATGAGCGCCGAGACCGGGGTGGGGCCCTCCATGGCGTCGGGCAGCCAGACGTACAGCGGTATCTGCGCCGACTTGCCGGTGGCGCCGACGAAGAGCAGCAGCGCAATGATGGTCAGCGGGCCGGACCAACTGGCCTCGACCGGCATCTGCTGCACCTGGGGGAAGAGGCTGGCGAAGGTGAAGGTGTGGAAGCGGCTGAAGAGGTAGAACAGGCCGATCAGGAAGCCGAAGTCGCCGATGCGGTTGACGATGAAGGCCTTCATGCCGGCGCGCGCGGCCGAGTCCTTGTGGAAGTAGAAGCCGATCAGCATGTAGCTGGCGAAGCCGACGCCTTCCCAGCCGATGAACATCAACAGGTAGTTGTTGGCCAGCACCAGCGTCAGCATGAAGAACATGAAGACGTTGAGCAGGGCGAAGAAGCGGTAGAAGCCCCCTTCGTGGGCCATGTAGCCGAGCGAATAGACATGGATGAGCAGGCCGACGCCGGTGACGATCAAGAGCAGCACGAGCGAGAGCTGATCGAGCTGGAAACCGAACGGGATGGCGAGCGGGCCGGATTGCATCCACTGGCCGACGGTCTCGATGTAGGGATGGGCGAGGGCGGACCAGTGCGAAACCACCCAGCAGGCATAGGCAAAGGCGGCGGCGGGGAAGGCCACGCCCACCGCGCCGGCGCCGCGCACGCCGAGCCGGCGGCCGAACAGGAGGTTCGCGGCGAAGCCGAGGAAGCAGAGCAGGGGGATGAGGTAGAGATGCATTTAGGTGCTAGGTGCTAGGGATTGATTTCGTGGAGCGAGCCCCGAGCGGTCGCGAGGAACTGGCGGTATTGCTTACGAGGCAATCGGCCCTCGTCCTTCGGGCACGCTTTGGTTGCTGGGTAAATTGCGGTGACCATCGCCATTGCCTTTTGCCCCGCGATCCAATCTTCGTAGGTGGCCATGCGGTTCCTAGCACCTGGCACCCAGGACCTAGCTCCTTCGCTCCCTGAGTTGCGAGGCGGCATCCACTTCGAGGGTGCGGCGGTTGCGGACGACGGCGATGATGATGGCCAGCCCGACCGCGGCTTCGGCAGCGGCGACCACCATGACGAAGAAGACGAAGAGGTTGCCGTCGAGCTGATGCAAGGCGTGGCTGAAGGCGACAAAGGCCAAGTTGACGCCATTGAGCATGAGCTCGATCGAAATGAAGACGGTGATGAGATCGCGCTTGAAAAGGAAGCCGGCGATGCCGAGGCAGAACAGGATGGCGCTGAGCGCGAGGTAGTAGCTGAGAGGCACCATGGCTATTTCGCTCCCGCGGCTTTGGCCTGGCGCTTGGGTTCTTCGCGGCGGGCCGCGAGCACGACCGCGCCCAGCACCCCGACCAGGAACAGGACCGAGGTGACTTCAAACGGCAGCAGGTAGGCGTGGAAGAGGCCGTCGCCGACGGCGGCGGTCTGGACGAGGTAATCGCCGGTGCCGAGGCGGGTGGCCGCGAACGGGGCGGCGGTGCGGCTGACCAGCAGGATGCCCAGCAGGGTGAGCACCGGCAGGCCCAGGAAGGCGGCGATCCTGCTGCGCGGCTCGCCCGCGACCTCGCCGGCGTTGAGCACCATGATCACGAAGACGAACAGCACCATGATGGCGCCGGCGTAGACGATGATCTGGATGAAGGCGATGAACTCGGCGCCGAGCAGCAGATATTCGACCGCGAGCGCGCCCATCACCGTCACCAGCGACAGCGCGCTGTAGATGGGATGGCGCTGGATCAGCAAATTCACCGCGCCGGCGACGGCAATCAGCGCGAAGAGGAAGAAGAGCGTTAGCGCCATGCCACCACCAGGGCCGTGACCATGACGTTGGCCAGGGCGAGGGGAACCAGCACCTTCCACCCGAAGCCCATGAGCTGGTCATAGCGGAAGCGGGGAAGGGTGCCGCGCACCCAGATGTAAAGGAACAGGAAGAAGAAGACCTTGGCCAGGAAGTAGAGGATGGGCTCGATGGCGACCAGCAGGGCGGGGCCGAACAGCGGCCCGGACCAGCCGCCGAAGAAGACCAGGGTGGCGACGCAGCTCACCGTGATCATGTTGACGTACTCGGCCAGGAAGAACATGGCGAACTTCATGGCGCTGTACTCGGTGTGGTAGCCGGCGCCGAGCTCGCCTTCGGCGTCGGGAAGATCGAAGGGGACGCGGTTGGTCTCGGCGAAGGCGGCGGTGATGTAAATGAAGAAGGCGACGATCTGGGGCAGGATGAACCAGTGCAGATGGCGCTGGGCCTCGACGATGCCGCGCAGGCTCAGGGTGCCGGCCAGCATGATGGGCCCGATGAGGGAAAGGCCGAGCGAGAGCTCGTAGCTGATCATCTGCGAGCCGCCGCGCAGCGAGCCGAGCAGCGAATACTTCGAGTTCGAGGCCCAGCCGCCCAGCACCACGCCGTACACGCCGAGCGAGGTGACGCCCAGGATGAGCAGCAGGCCGACGTTGAGGTCGGTGATCTGCAGGGCGGTGTGGACGCCGAAGAGGGTGATGTCGCCGCCGATGGGAATGACGGTGATCGAGAGCAGGGCCAGCACCACCGCCAGCATGGGGGCGAGGACGTAGAGGAACTTGTGGGCGGTGTCGGGGATGAGGTCTTCCTTGAGGATGAACTTGACCGCGTCGGCGGCGGGCTGGAGCAGGCCGAAGGGGCCGACCCGGGTGGGGCCGACGCGGGCCTGCATGCGGCCGACGATCTTGCGCTCGGCCAACTGGATGTAGGCCACCGCGGTGAGCAGGATGAACAGCACCACCAGGCACTTGACCAGCGAAAGAAGGAAGAAGGCGAGGGTGGTCATTTCATAGCGCCCGCACCTGCGCAGGCCGCCCGCGGGCATCCCGCAGCGCACGCGCAGCTTGGGTGTGAACGCCCATTATGGAGGTTCACCCCCCAAGTTTCAAGGTGGCACGGCCCCGCCGACCGGCCGCGCGTGCGTGAGCGCCCTTGCCCCAGCCGTGCCGCAGCGCCAGCGCCGCCCCGTTGGTCGAGTCCTTCGTGATGTTCCAGGAGTTCCACGCGCGCTGCGCGGCGCGGCTCGATCCGTGGCGCCGCGAGAACGCGCCCTCGAGCTTCGCGCCGGCGTTGGCTAGCGGCTTGGTGGCTTTGTCCCGGGCCCGGAAGACCGCGGCGAGGGGGCCGCGCTCGGGCCCGCGGAGGCTGCCGGCTTGAGGTTCCGCAGGATGAGGCGCAACTCCCGGCCGCCCGCGGCCTCCGCTGGCGCCGTCGGCCCATCCCGGCCCAGCTTTTCGATGGCTCGGCGGCGCCCGCCCTCCTCCGCCACCTTTTGCGGGGCTGCGCCCCGGGCCTCGGGTGGGCCGGCCTCCCCGCTGCCGCGGGTCAGGCGAGCTGGGCGAGGTGGTTGAGGTCGTGGCCGGCCATGGTCTCGACGATCTCGCTGAGCGGCATTTCGCCGCGCTCGGGGTGGGTGAGGCGCTTGGCGAAGTCGGCGGGCGCGAGGCCGCGAAGGAACTGCACGTTCCAAGCGCGAAGGCTGGAGAAAACCGCGAGCGCCGCCGGCACGCTGTAGCCCGGCTCGGAGCGCGAGTAGGCCGATGCCCACAGGTCCTGATCGAAGGGCTGGATGACGTGGTGCTGCTCGGCGTGGGCTTGGCGGAGGCGGTAGGCGAAGACGATCTCGCAATCGGCGAGATGGCACGCGACCTGGCGGGGCGACCACTTGCCGGGCGCGCGCGGCGCGTCCTGGAGGGCCGCATCCATGGCGGCGAGGCGCCGCGCAAGCTCAGAAGCGGTGGAAGCGACGACGTCCATCGGGTTGCGCGAGCCGAGCTGCGAGGCATACGGGTTCATGCCGGATAGTTTAGCCGGACGGGTAGACTAGGGGCATGGGCAGTCGGCTGGGGCGGTATTTCGAGGGTCTGCTGCTGCTGCTGCTGGCCACCGGCTTCGCCACCCTGGCCACCACCGGGCGGCTGGCGTGGCCGGTGGCGGCCTGCGCGGCCGGGCTGTACGCGGTGCGCGGGGCGGCGTTCTGGCGCGGTGCCGCGCCCAACCTGGGAGCACGCTGGTGGGCGCTGGGGCTGGTGCTGTACGCGCCGCTGTTCGCGCTCGATGGCACGCTGTATTCGCACAGCTTCATGCAGGCCAGCCTGGATTTCGTGGTGCTGGCGGGGGCGGCCAAGCTGCTGTTCCGGGTGAACCGGCGCGACGAAATGACGCTGGGGGTGCTGGCGTTCCTGGAAGTGCTGACGGCGGCGCTGCTGACCGTGTCGGGGACGTTTTTCTTGCTGTTCCTGCTGTTCCTGGCGCTGCTGGTGGCCACGCTGGTGGCGCACGAGATGCGGCAGGCCGAGGCCGCGGCGAATGCAGCGCCGGCCTGGAACCCGGCGCCGCCGCCGCGCGGCCCCTTGCTGCGCTTTTCGCTGCTGATGGGGGCGGCGGTGGCGGTTTGCGGGGCGGGGATATTCTTCTTGCTGCCGCGGACCGCGCTCGGGGAATGGATGAGCCGCCCGTCGGGAAGCGCGCTGACCGGCTTCAGCGACCAAGTGCGGCTGGGCGCGGTGGCGCAACTGCAGCGCGACAACCAGCCGGTGATGCATATCCGGCTGCTGCAGCCGGTGATGGATCCGCAGGTATTCCAGCGCATCCCTTGGCGTGGGCGCGGGCTGACTGAATTCGACGGCCAGCGCTGGTTCAGCCCCGACGTGCCGTCGCTGTTCGCCACCCAAGGCGGAAGCCTGGCGGTGGCGGGCGGGCCCGGCGAGGATGCCAGCCAGCTGGTGCGGTACCAGGTCACGCTGGCGCCGATGGGGACGCCGGTGCTGTTTTTCCCTGCACGGCTGCTGCGGGCTTCGACCCGGTATCCGGTGCTGGCTTGGGATCGGGCGACGGCGACCTTGGCCACGCCGGGCGGAGATTTCTCCGGCACCTCCTATGCCGGGGTATCGGACTTGAGCGAGCCGGCGCCGGAAGTGCTGCGGGCGACGCCGGCGGCTCGGGGATACGAGTACGGACAATACCTGCAGCTGCCGTCGGACCTCGACCCCCGGGTCGCGGCGCTGGCGCGCAGCATCGTGGCGCATGCCGGGGGCGACGACTACGACCGCATGCAAGCGCTGAGCGATTACCTGCAAACGCATTACCAGTACACCCTGGACGATCTGCCGCAAGGCGAGCACCCGCTCTCGACCTTCCTGTTCGACCAGCCCGCCGCCGATTGCGAATACTTCGCCTCGGCCCTGGCGGTGATGGCGCGCACGCTGGACATCCCCACGCGGGTGGTGAACGGCTTCGCCGGGGGTGAGTACAACCCGCTGACCGGCGAGTACGTGGTGCGCGGCAGCGGGGCGCACAGTTGGGTCGAGGCCTACTTCCCCACCCGCCGCCCGAACCCCTATGGAGGCGGCCTCCAGCGCGGGCGAAGATACGAATTGCGCTACGGACGGGGCAGTTGGGTGGCGTTCGACGCCACGCCGGCGGGGGCGAGCGCGGCCTCCTCCAATTGGCTGGGCTCGGGGATGGTGATGGATGCGCTCTCCAGCTACTGGCAAGAATGGGTGGTGAATTACGATTGGCTGCGGCAGGCGCGGCTGGCGGGCGCGCTGCAGAATGGCTTGGGCGGAAGCGCGGGTGCGCTGTGGCAGGGCGCGGGCGACGCCGCGGGCGCCGCCCGCGACCGCATGAAGAACGCCTGGGCGGCGTGGCCGGCCGTGCTGCGCTGGGGCGCGCTGCTGCTGTTGGCGGCATTCGCTGCGGCATGTGCCGGACTGCTGCGGCGGCAATGGAGGCACGGCCGCGGGTGGCGACGGCGCGAGCGCACGCCGCGGCAGCAGGCGAGCGTGGCGTACCGGAAATTCCTGGGCTGCCTGAAGCATGCGGGCCTGGCCAAGCCGCCGGCGCACACCGCGCAAGAGCTGCTGGCCGAGCTGCAGCGGCGCAATCCAGGCCCGCCGCTGGCCGAGGCGGCCGCGGCGTTCGTGGCGCGGTACGAGCGCGCCCGCTTCGGGCCGGAGGCATCGGACGATGGCTTGATGGCCGAGCTGCGGCGGGTGCGAAGACTGGCGCATCGCCTGCCGTTGACCGTTCAACGCTGACCGCATGGCGCGCTGCTGCGTGGTAATCCCGACGTACCGCGAGGCGGATTCGATGGCCGCCTTGCTGCCGCAGGTCTTTGCCCAGCAGGCGGCGCTGGCCGCGGTCGAGCTGTGGGTGGTGGTGGTGGATGACGACCCGGCGCCGGAGGAAAGGGCGGTGTGGAGCGAGCTGCAAGACGGCTATCCGCGGCTGCGGGTGCTGCACGGGGCGAAGCGAGGCTTGGGGATCGCCTACCAGCGCGGATTCGATTACGCGCTCGACACGCTCGCTCCGGATTGGGTGATGCAAATGGACGGCGATGGGCAGCACGATGCGGCCATGATTCCGGCGCTGGTGCGGGCCTGCCAGGCGCCGGTGCGGGCGGTGATCGGTTCGCGCTTCGCGCCGGGCGGGACCACGCCGTCGTTTTCGGCGCGGCGGCGCTGGGCGAGCTTGGGCGGCAATTGGCTCCTCTATCGCGGCCTGGGGGGCGGCGCCGGGCTGCCGCGGCTGGCCGACTACACGTCGGGGTTTCGCTGCCTCGAGGCGCAAGCGCTGCGCGAATGCCTGCCGGCCTGCCGCGGCGAAGGCGCCGGCGGGCGCGGATATGCGTTCCAGTCTTCGCTGATCGCGGCCTTCATGCTAGCGGGCCGGGAGGTGGCGGAAATTCCCATCGCCTTCGGCCAGCGACGCCACGGGCATTCGAAGTTGACCGCGCGCGACTGCTGGGAGTTCGTGCTGAACGTGCGGCGGCTGCGCCGGCGGCGGAAGGCCTGCGCGAACTCGGCCTCGGCTAGTGGTTGATGCAGGCGGGAACGCGGACCAGGGTGGACTGGACGGCGGTGATGTCGTCCAGGTTCTTCTTGTCTTTTTCGGCGAAAAACGCCTGGCTGTCAATGACGCGATCGGCGGGGAGCGGGTCGGCCAGCGCGATGGGGGGAGGCGGCGGGGCCGAGGCGGCCGGGTCCATGAGGGGCGGCGGCTGGGCCGCCATTTCCGCCCGCAGGAAGGCTTGGTCGCGGGCGTGGCTCCATTGCATCCAGTGGTCGCTGGCGGCGGGCGGAAGATAGGCGAATTTGCCGGCCGGCTGCAACTGGAGCCGAACCATCTTCTCGAGCCGGAGGCGATGCTGGCCGACGACGGCCTCGGCGTGCCCGTCCAGAACCTCGACGGTGGCATCGGCGGAGACCGGGGCCTCGAGGCGCAAGCTGACGCTGCCGTCGGGGGTCTCGACTTCGCCGCCCGGCAGCTCGATGCGGAAGTCGTGCACGTCGCCGCGCTGCAGGGTGAAGTACATGGTGCCGGCATCCACCCGCACGGTGGTGGCGCGGACGCCGTTGTCGCGCAGCCGCAGGCGCGGCAGCGCCAACTCGGAGTCGGGCGCCAACCGCAGTTCGGAGCCGCATTCAAGTTGAATCTCGGCGTGGCCTTGCGCGCCGGTGCGGATTTTTTCGTTCTCGACCAGCGGCGCGTTGAGCAGCGCCGCGGACCAGCGCGGCGCCGGCGGATCGTCGCCTGACTCGGTTCCGGGCAGGGCGGACGACGCCGGCTGCGGCTTGAGCACCTGCACCTGACGGGCGAGGAAGCTGAAGCTGACGATGCGAACAAAGGAGTCGGCCCAAAGCGCGGCGCTTGCCGCCAGCACCACTCCCGCCGCAATGACCGCTGCGCGCCTCACCGGTTGGCTAGCTCCTTAGGTTTAGTTTGGGCCAAAAAGGGGAGGTGTCAACTGGCGCCGGGGGCGGGGGTGGAGGCGGCGTAGAGTGGGAAGGGATGCTGACAAGGCCGAGTTGGCTGGGGGAGCACATTCCGGCACTGGATGGAGTGCGGGGATGGGCGATCGTGCTGGTGCTGCTGCACCACTGCCAGCCGCGGCTGGAGCGGCTGGGGCTGCACCGCATCGCCGCCTGGGGCTGGACGGGGGTGGATTTGTTCTTCGTCCTGTCCGGCTTCCTGATCACCGGAATCGTGCTGGAAGGCAGGGAGAAGCCCAAGTTTTTCCGGAACTTCTATGCCCGCCGGGCGCTGCGCATCTGGCCGGTGTACGCGCTGGTGGTGCCGGTGAACTATTACATTTTCGGCCGCGCCAATACCTGGAACGGCGGCGGCCCGTTCGGCCTCTATTTCCTGCTCTTCATCTACAACTTGATGCCGGGGCTGACGGGGACGCTCTACCCGGCGTGGAGCTTGGCCATCGAGGAGCAGTTCTACTTGGTCTGGGCGCCGGTGGCGCGGCGGCTGCCGGCGGCGGCGCTGGCGGCGCTGCTGGCGGTGGCGTTCGGGATTTCTCCCTGGCTGCGCCGGGACTTGGGCATTCCCTTTCCCATCCACACGCTGTACCACCTGGACGGCTTGGCGCTGGGCTCGCTGATCGCGCTGGGGCTGCGCAGCCGCAAGTGGCGGCGCGAGCGCTGGGTCGGGCTGGCGTGGTGCGCGGTCGCCGCCGGCGCGGCAGTCTGGTGGTGGGCCGACCGCTGGCAGGGCGCGGCGCTCGACACCGGCATCGCCTTGGTGAACGGCGGGGTGGTGCTGCTGGCGGTCTCCGCGCCGGCGTCGAGGGCGGTGCGCGCAGTGATGACGGCGCGGCCGCTGCGCTTTCTGGGGAAGATCAGCTATGGGCTGTATTTGACCCACATGCTGGTGTTCGCCTACATCGGCGCGCTGGATGAGCACATGGACCGCATCCACGCCGGCGCCGGAGGGGATTTGGTGATCGTGCTGGCGCGCTGGACCCTCGCGATCCTGGTGGCGACGGCGCTGTGGCACGGCTTCGAGCGGCCGATCCTCAAGCTGAAGCGCTACTTCCCTTCCCGCGCGAGCGCGTACACCGCCAGCGTTTCCAGCGCGGCGCCTTCCCAGGTGTAGTCGCGCACGGCCGCATGCGCGGCTTCAGCCAAAGCCGCGCGGCGCGGGGAATCGCTCCAGAGCGCGGCGATGGCGTCGGCCAGCGCGACGGCATGGCGCGCCGGCACCAGGACGGCGCTGGCGTCGTGGCGGAGCCATTCGGCCGCGCCCACGGTCTGGCTGCAAATCACCGGCAACCGCTGGCTGAGGGCTTCGAAGACCACCATGCCGAAGCCCTCGCAGGTCGAGGGGCAGACCAATAGGTCGTGCTCGCGGTAATGGCGATGGATTTCGTCTTCATCGCGGGTGCGCGGCAGCACGGTGAGCAGGGGCTGGCTGGCGGCGGCAAAGCTGGCGCGCACGCAGGCCTCGATGGCTGCAAAATCGCCGCCGACTCCGGGGCCGAGCACGGTGAGCGGAACCGCCAGCCCGCGTTGAACCAGGAGGCGGTGCGCTTCCGCCAGGTAGTGCACGCCCTTGCCGGTGTACCACGCGCCGCTGAAGAGCACGCCACGGCCGCGCGTCGCCATCGGCGGCGGAGCGGACTGCCAGCGCCCGGCTTCGATGCCGTGCGGGATCACGCGGACTTGGCCGGAACCTTTCCATCCGCGGCGCAGCACGAAATCGCGTTCGCGCCGGTTCAGCACAATGGCCGCGTCGGCGCGGCGGTAGCCGAGGGCGACTTGGCTCAGGCGCGTCGCGGGATACCAGAGACGGCGCCACCACGGCTTGCGGAGCATTCCGGCGCGGTGGTCGTCAAGCAGCGCGTGATAGTAGAAGTGCTCAAGGCCGTGCGAACGCGCCACCACCCCGGTGCCGGGGCATTTCGGAATGCGCCAAGCTTCGCCCGCGGCCACATCGATCACATCGAAGGGGCCGTGCTTGCGCCATGCGCCGCGCACGGCCCGGGCTGCCAGCCAGGGCGAAGCCGCGAAGCGCATCCGCTCGGAGCGCGGCCAAGCGCCGAGCTCGGCGCTATGCAGGAATTCGCAGGCGTGGCCGAGGCGCTCGAGGGCTGCGGCCAGTTGGCGCGGGGCTTTGGCAGCCCCGACGGTGGGGTCGTCGGGGTCGTCGCTGACGAAAAGGATGCGCAAGCGGACAGTTTAGCGGCTGCCACCGCGGCCAGGCCGCAGCCGCTGTCAGCGCGCCGGGGCCGGTTGGGCGCGGTAGAACTCGGGCCAAACCTTCTGCAGCGCGACCAGCTTGGGAGCGTCATTGATACGGATGTAAAGGTCGTCGGGGTGGTGGGCGGCGTAATCCTGGTGATATGCCTCGGCGGGATAAAAGCCGGGCAAGGGGGCGAGCGTGGTGACGATGGGTCGGGCGAAGTCGTGGGCGGCCTGGAGCTGGAGGATATAGGCCTTGGCGATGCGGGCCTGCTCGGGGCGGGTGTAGAAGATCTCCGAACGGTACTGGGAGCCGACGTCAGGGCCCTGGTAATTGAGTTCGGTGGGGTTGTGGGCCACGGAGAAGTAGACCTGGAGAAGATCGCCGAACGAAACCCGCGAAGGATCAAAGACGACGTGGACCGATTCGGCGTGGCCCGTGGTGCCGGTGCTCACGGTTTCATATTGCGCGGTCGCGGCCTGGCCTCCGGCATATCCCGCGGTGGCGGCGACCACGCCCCGGACGTGCTCGAAGACGGCCTGCACGCCCCAGAAACAACCGCCTGCGAAGACGACCGATTCGCGGCTGGAGACAGCGGCGCGGGGCTGATCGGTCCGGGGCGCCGGGAGGCGGCCGGTGGAGGCGGCGGGCGCTTGGCGGAGCATCCAGGCCACGAGCACGCCGGAGAGCAGGACGGCGAGCAAAGCCGAAAATCCAGTGCGCCAGTTCATAGCGGATTAGATTCGCGCCGGAAAAGAACGATGCGCGGGTGACCGTACTATCATGCCGGTTTTTGCTGGGTTTGCCGACTCAGGTTGTGGTACATTGCCGAAGATTCACCCCGTAAGGATGCCTATGTCGCTTCGTCGTTTTTCCCTGCCCGCCGTGATGGTTCTGGCCTGCTCGGGTTTGGCCTTCAGCCAGGGCCGGGCGCAGCAGGCGCCGCGCCCGCAGATCAATCTTTCCGACAATCCGCTGCTGCGCCCGTTCACGTTCCGCTCGATCGGGCCGGCGACGATGATGGGCCGGGTGGATGACATCGAGGGCTCGCCGCAGGATCCGATGACCATCTACGTCGGCTTCGCCACCGGGGGATTGTGGAAATCCACCGACGGCGGCGGCCACTGGGCGTCGCTGTGGGACACCATGCCGAACGAGTCCATCGGCGCGATCGGAATCGCGCCTTCGAACAAGGACATCGTCTATGTGGGCAGCGGGGAAGCCAACAACCGCCAAAGCGCCTCGATCGGCTCGGGCATGTGGGTGACGCGGGACGGGGGCAAGTCATGGGAGCACCTCGGGCTCGAAAACACGCAATCCATCGGACGGGTGGCGGTGGATCCGACCAACCCCAACGTGGTCTATGTGGCGGCGGCGGGGCATCTGTTCGGCCCCAACCCGGATCGCGGCCTGTACAAGACCACCGACGGCGGCAAGAACTGGACCAAAGCCAAGTACATTGACGAGAACACCGGATTCGAGGACGTGGCCATTGATCCCGCCAACCCGAAAACCGTCTACGCCACCAGCTATGAGCATCGGCGCACGTGGTGGGGATACAACGGCGGCGGCCCCAACAGCGGGCTGTGGAAGTCCACCGACGCCGGCAACAGCTGGACGCGGCTGAACGGCCCCGGCTGGCCGAAGCCGAGCGACGGCATCTATGGCCGCATCGCGATCTCGATTTTCCCGCCCAAGCCCAACACGATCTTCGCGCAAGTCGAGGCCGGCGCCAGCGCCGGCACCGGCGGCGGCACCGACGCCGACGGCGGCCCGCAGAAACCGCGGGCCGGCGGACGCGGCGGCAACCCGGATGCCGGCGGCGGGCGCGGCGGGCGCAATGCCGCGCCGCCGAACCCGAACGGCAGCGGCGTGTTCCGCTCCGATGACGGCGGCAAGACCTGGACCTTCCTCAGCAACCAGGACCAGCGGCCGGTGTACTTCAGCCAGTTGCGCGTGGACCCGACCAACGTGGACAAGCTGTTCGTGGGCGGCACGCCGGGGCAGATCTCCGAGGATGGCGGCAAGACCTGGCATGGCATGACCGGCTCGCACACCGACTACCACGCCATCTGGATCAACCCCAAGGACGACCGCATCGTCTTCATCGGCCACGACGGCGGCTTCGACAGCAGCGGCGACGG
>Ga0134126_10000092_pt1 | contig 110885 bp, 116 predicted proteins | sample KB31752_FD_96881 | JGI IMG/M metagenome (GOLD analysis project Ga0134126, IMG submission 96881) | Terrestrial soil microbial communities with excess Nitrogen fertilizer from Kellogg Biological Station, Michigan, USA - KB3-175-2 | ecosystem: Environmental > Terrestrial > Soil > Unclassified ... | reverse complement strand
TGAAGAAGGTGATGAAGGAGATCACCCAGCGCGGCGACATCATCCTGTTCATCGACGAGCTCCACAACCTCGTCGGCGCGGGCGCGGCCGAGGGCGCGATCGACGCGGCCTCGATCCTGAAGCCGGCGCTGGCGCGCGGCGAGCTGCAGACGATCGGCGCGACGACGCTCGAGGAGTACCGCAAGTACCTCGAGCGCGACTCGGCGCTGGAGCGTCGCTTCCAGCAGATCCGCGTGGACGAGCCGACGGTCGATCAGACGGTCGAAATCCTCAAGGGCCTGCGCGACCGCTACGAGCAGCACCACAAGGTGCAGATCACCGACGAGGCGCTGCGCGCGGCGGGCGAACTGGCGAGCCGCTACATCTCCGACCGCTTCCTCCCGGACAAGGCGATCGACCTGATCGACGAGGCCGCCTCACGCATGCGCATCAAGTCGATGACCTCGCCACCGGCCAACCGCGAGCTCGAGGGCGAGGTCGAGACGACCCGCCGCGAGAAGGAGGCCGCGATCGAGGCGCAGGAGTTCGAGAAGGCCGCTGCGCTGCGCGACACCGAGCGCAAGCTGACGAACAAGAAACGCGAGCTCGAGCAGGAGTGGGAATCGGGCGAGTCGGGCGATCGTCCCTCGATCGGCGAAGAGGAGATCGCAGACATCGTCTCGATGTGGACGGGCATCCCCGTGTTCAAGCTGACCGAGGCCGAGACGCAGAAGCTGATGCGCATGGAGGACGAACTGCACAAGCGCGTGATCGGCCAGCACCCGGCGATCGAGGTGATCTCGAAGGCGATTCGGCGCTCCCGTGCCGGCCTGAAGGACCCCAAGCGCCCCACCGGCTCGTTCATCTTCCTCGGCCCCTCGGGCGTGGGCAAGACCGAGCTGGCGCGCACGCTCGCCGAGTTCCTGTTCGGCGATGACGACGCGATGATCCGGATCGACATGTCGGAGTACATGGAGAAGCACGCCGTCTCGCGGCTTGTCGGCTCGCCCCCTGGCTACATCGGCTACGACGAGGGCGGCCAGCTGACGGAGGCCGTGCGGCGCAAGCCCTACTCCGTGCTGCTGCTCGACGAGATCGAGAAGGCCCACCCGGACGTGTTCAACATCCTCCTGCAGATCCTGGAGGACGGCCGCCTCACGGACGCGCAGGGTCGCACGGTCGACTTCCGCCACGCGATCGTGATCATGACCTCGAACATCGGCGCCTCTGAGATCGCGCGCAACACGCCCCTCGGCTTCGCCGTCTCCGAGGACGAGACGGGGATCACCTACGACGACATGAAGTCGCGGATCATGGGCGAGCTGAAGAAGGTCTTCCGCCCGGAGTTCCTCAACCGGATCGACGACGTGATCGTCTTCCACAAGCTGCAGAAGGACGAGATCAAGCAGATCGTCGAGCTGCTGCTGCTGCGGATCCGCGCGTCGATGGCCGAGCGCGAGCTGCAGCTCGAGCTGACGGGCGAGGCCAAGGACCTGCTCGTGGAGAAGGGCTGGGACCCGTCGATGGGCGCCCGTCCGCTGCGCCGCGCGATCCAGCGCTACATCGAGGACCCGCTGGCCGACTTCGTCCTGCGCGAGCAGGTCACGCCGGGCGCCACGATCGTCGTCGACCCCAAGCCCGAGGGCGAGGAGGGCGACGAGGTGCGCCTCACGATCGTCAAGCCGAAGAAGCAGAAGACGCCGGTGGGCGTCGGCGCCGAAGGCGGCTCCCCCGAGGAGCTGACCGACGGCGGGGGCGAGAGCGACGCGCCCGCCCCGGACGCCCCGGCGGACGAGTCCTAGACGCCTCGCGACGCTAGTCCTTCACCTGCGCCGCGCGTGCGGAGACCGTCTCGAGGACGGTCTCGATGCGCGGGTCATGCCAGCCGTCGGCGAGCGCTTCTGTTCGCAGCTCGGCTGCGGTCCGGCTGACGCGGTCGGCGAGCGACGAGCGCGTCCGAGCGAACTGTCCTGCGTTGAGCCCGAAGTCGCCCGCGAGGTCCTGCCATTGTGTGGGTCCGATCGCGTCCGGGTCGAACTCGTCGCCGATCGAGATCGCCAGGTCTCGATTGAGCTCTGGATATGCAGCCGTCGAGACGACGTCATACAGCGGCGCCAGGCGCACGCCATCGCCATGGTGAACGAGCGAGATGTTCTTGGCGTGTGCGTCTGCGTTTCCAACAAGGAAGTGGAAGACGATCGCGGTAGCTGCCCTGAGCCGATCGACCCCGGGCGCAGCCGAGTTCCCATCCAGCAGCTCTGCAAGGGCTCGGTAGGACGGCAGCCGCTGGTCGGGGTGCTGGTACTTGAAGTCAGGCGGAATCCCCAGCGCCTGACAGAGGTCCTCCTGATGCACCCTCCTTGGCGGCCAGACCGAGCGGTCGCGGTCGTACCGCTCGACGATCAGGCATTGCCCACCGCCAATCGAACGGATCTCGACTGACGCGGTGGGCAATCCGCATAGCTCGGCAAGCCTCATACAGAAGAACTCGTTGACAGCGAGGCCCGGGTACACGGCGTCGGCGGGCTCCGGCTTGAAGATGTGGGTGCTCGGCATCCCGCTCAGTGGCCTGCCGTAGCGGTGGCTCTCACCCTGAACGAGCACAGCCTTGTTTTGGACTCCTGCGAGGCTGAGACGCATTCGCTCGTCGCCCTCGCGGATGCCGAGGGGGTGGCGGGGCAGTTCGGCGATGAGCGTGTCGAGCTGGCCGTCATCGAGCCAGTCAACGGAGGGGACCTCCGACATCCTGGTCCCCTCGAGGATCTGGAGCGCACCAGCGCAGTCGCGGCCGAGCTCCGCGAGGAGCCCGAACGAGTCGCTCGAAGCAACCTTGAGCTGACTGGCTATCCGTTCGCGCAGCGTCCCCTCGGGCAGGAGCGCCTCGAAGAACGCTCGGCTCTCGAAGACGCCGTAGGGCTCTTGGCGCACCGGCAGAGCGAGAGAGATCGCCCGGCCCCCGCCGGTGTACCGAAACGTGTATTCGCGCGAGCGTTCACCGAGCTGCTCGAGTGCGCCCACCTGGTGCCGGTCCCACCAGACGCCCAGCGAGCTCATGAGCCTGCTCGGTGCCGTCTCGTCAGCGAGAGCTCCAGCCCCAGAGCCGAGAGGACTTTGATCAGTGTGTCAACGCGAACGCCTTCGCCGTGCTCTACACGGTGAACCGCCGAGACGCCGACGTCGGAGATGAGGGCGAGCGTCCGCTGGTCCAGCTTTTGTCGTCGGCGCTCGTCTCGGACGAGCATCCCGATCGCGCGAGCGCTGTTGGATTCGGATGTCATCGGTTTTCGGGTTGCGAACTTTGGGACGTCGAGCCTGTTCTTTCAGAAAGCAAAGATCTTTCCGTTTTCGTCGCGTTTTCTGACTCTTCGTTCAAAAAGCAAAGATCCATCTTATTTCGGAGTGTTTTTCGGCCTTTCTTTCGAAACCCAAAGATCCCGCATCCACCGGACGACCCGATGCGCGAGGCAGGTCGGGCCGTCCCCACCGGCGCGTACGCTGGCCGTATGGCCCGCGATACCGCCTACACGTGCAGCGAATGCGGCCTGCAATCGGCGCAGTGGCACGGCCGCTGCCCCGGCTGCGAGGCGTGGAACACGCTGGTCGAGGAACGCCTGCCGGCGGTCGCGGCGGGCAGCCGCGGCCGGGCGGCCAGGGGGCGCGGCCTTGGCGCTTCCAGCAGCAGCGCTGCGGGGCGCGGTCGGCGCCCGACGCTCGCCGCGCGCCCGCTCGGGGACGTCGGCACGACGCCGCTTCGGCGCATGTCGACTGGCATCGGCGAGCTCGACCGCGTGCTCGGCGGCGGCCTGGTCCCGGGTTCGCTCGTGCTGCTGGGGGGCTCGCCGGGCATCGGCAAGTCGACGCTCACGAACATGGCGCTCGGTCACCTCCAGGACTCCGGCTGCCGCACGCTGTACGTCAGCGGCGAGGAGTCGGCCGAGCAGGTGCGCCTGCGCGCCGAGCGGCTCGGGCCGGGCGCGCTGAAGGTCCCGATCCTCGCGGAGACCGATCTGGAGACCGTGCTCGACGCGATCGCCGCCGAAGGCCCGGCGGCGTGCGTGATCGACTCGGTGCAGACGCTCAACTCCGGTGAGCTCTCGGGCGCGCCCGGCTCGGTCGGGCAGGTGCGCGAGGTTGCGGGGCGGATCATGGAGCTCGCCAAGGCGCGCGGAACGGCCGTCATCCTCGTCGGTCACGTGACCAAGGAGGGGGCCCTGGCGGGCCCGCGTGTGCTCGAGCACCTGGTCGATTGCGTGCTGCAGTTCGAGGGCGAGCGCGAGCGACCGTATCGCGAGCTGCGGGCGCTGAAGAACCGCTTCGGCTCGACCAACGAGGCGGGGCTGTTCGAGATGCGCCAGGGCGGCCTCGTCGAGGTGCTCGACGCCTCGGCCCGTTTCGTCGCGGAGGCCACGCGCGCACCGGGCAGCGTGGTGCTGGCGGCGATGGAGGGCTCGCGACCGCTGCTGGTGGAGGTGCAGGCGCTGGTCGCCCCGTCCGAGCTCGAGCAGCCGCGCCGCGTCGTCTCGGGTCTCGATCGCAACCGACTGGCGCTCGTGCTGGCGATCCTCGCCCGCCACGGCCGCGTCGGCACGGGCGGCGCGGACGTCTTCGTCAACGTCGTCGGCGGCGTGCGCGTGGACGAGCCGGGATGTGACCTGGCGGTCGCGCTGGCGGTCGCCAGCGCGAGTCGTGGAGTGCCCCTCGCGGGGACGCCGCGGGCGTGCTTCGGCGAGCTCGGCCTGACCGGCGAGCTGCGCTGGGTCGGGCATCCCGAGCGGCGTCTGCAGGAGGCCGCCAAGCACGGCCTGACCGATGTGATTGCGCCGCCGGAGAGCGGCGGGGCGGCCCGCGCCGTGACGACGCTGCGGGAGGCGCTTGCGCTGGCGCTGCCGCCGGGCTCCAGGCGGTTGGAGGAGGCGGCCGCCTGACGGCCGGGCGGGCGTGGACGAGGCGCTAAAGCAGCGCTAAATGCCCTAGAATAGGGGCGGTGGCTCTACGATCCGGCGAAGATTTTCATACTGAAGTAAGGCCGGAGCCGGGGCTCATGAAGGCGCTGGAGATGGTCGCTCCAGGCACGGCGCTGCGGGAGGGAATCGAGAACATCCTGCACGCCCGCACGGGCGGGCTGATCGTGATCGGCGAGCCCGAGGATCTCAGCTTCCTGAACTCGGGCGGGATCAAGCTCGACATCGACTACACGCCGGCCTTCCTCTACCAGGTGGCGAAGATGGACGGCGCGATCATCCTCAACGCCAGTGCCACCAAGATCACGATGGCCAACGTCCAGCTGATGCCCGATCCGACGATCCTCTCCCACGAGACGGGCACCAGGCACCGTACGGCGGAGCGCGTGTCCAAGCAGACCGAGGCGCTCGTGATCGCGGTCTCTCAGCGGCGCGAGGTCGTGTCGCTGTACGTCGACGGCGCGAAGTACATCCTCGAGGACATCCCGGTCGTGCTCGCCAAGGCGAACCAGGCCCTGGCCACGCTCGACAAGTACCGCACGCGCCTGGATCAGGTCTCGACGAGGCTCACCGCGCTCGAGTTCGAGGGGGGCGCGACGCTGCACGACGTGCTGACGGTGCTGCAGCGCTCGGAGCTCGTGACGCGCATGGCGGTCGAGATCGAGCGCTACATCGTCGAGCTCGGCTCAGAGGGTCGGCTGATCGAGATGCAGCTGGAGGAGACGACGGTGGGCACGGCGTCCGAAAAGGCCGCGCTGGTGCGCGACTACCTGTTCGACTACTCGGACGAGGCTTTCGCCGCGGGACTCGAGGAGATCGGTCGGCTCGCCCACCAGGACCTGCTCGACTTCGGTCGGCTGGCCGAGCTGCTCGGCTACGACCGCAAGTTGAACACGCTCGACTACCCGGTCTCGCCGCGCGGCTACCGCGTGCTCGGGCGCATCCCGCGACTGCCCAGGATCGTGGTTGCCGAGATCGTCGGCGAGTTCGGCGGTCTCGACGAGCTGCTCGCGGCCACCGACGTCGAGCTCGAGGCGGTCGAGGGAGTTGGGGAGATCAGAGCGAAGGACATTCGCGAGGGCCTGCGCCGGCTGCAGGAGATCAACCTCGTCGATCGCTACCTGCAGACTTGAAGACGGGCCGCGCCCAACGGGCGGCCGAAACAAAGGAGAACACCATTCCGCCACAAGCAACGCAAGATGAAGTGCTGGAGGACGAGATCGAGGTCACGCGCGAAGTCGAGTTCATCGAATTCGAGCTCGGCGATCACGTCGTCTACCCCCATCACGGCGCCGGCAAGGTGCTGAAGAAGGAGGAGATGGAGATGCTCGGCGAACGCCGCGAGTACCTCACGATCAAGATCCTCCACAATGACATGACCGTGCGCGTGCCGACCGAGAACGCCGCGCTGGCCGGTCTGCGTAGGGTGATCGACGAGGAGACGGTCAAGAAGGTCCTGGACGTGCTTCGGGACGAGGTCTCCGAGATGCCCAAGAACTGGAACCGCCGCTTCAAGCACAACCGCGACAAGATCAAGACGGGCGACATCTACGAGCTCGCCGAGGTCGTGCGCAACCTGTCGCTGCGGGAGAGCGAGAAGGGGCTCTCGACGGGCGAGAAGCAGATGTTCACCCGCACCAAGAAGATCCTCGCGTCCGAGCTGATGTATGCGCTGGACAAGGACGAGGAAGAGGCCGAGAGCTACCTCGACGAGCTGCTTGCCGCCTCGGCATCGAGCCAACTGGCAGGGGCAGCGGCCGACTGACGGGCTTTCGCGCACGCTCCAGTGCCCGCACGGGCCGCGTCTGGAGCGTGCGCGACAGTCTCGCCGCCGGATCGCCTCGAGCCGCTGAGCGATGGCGATCGCCCTGATCGTTGCGGCGGGCAGCGGCGAGCGCCTCGGCGCGGGGCGCCCGAAGGCGCTGGTGGAGCTCGCGGGTCGTCCCATGCTCCAGTGGTCGCTGCAGGCGCTCGCCGCGACCGACGCGATCGAGCAGATCGTGGTGGCGCTCCCGCCCGGGACGGCGCTGCCGTCCAGCTCAGGCGAGCGCGTGCTCGCGGTGGAGGGTGGATCGACACGCTCGGAGTCGGTGCGCTGCGCGCTGGAGCTGGCCGAGGCGGGCGATCCGGTGCTCGTGCACGACGCCGCCCGTCCGCTGCTGACGCCGGCGATAGCCGGCCAGGTGATCGCGACGCTCGAGGCCGACGCCACGGCCGACGCGGCGATTGCGGCGGCGCCGGTGACGGACACGGTCAAGCGCCTGGGCGCGGACGGCGGCGTCGTGGAGACGCTCGATCGCAGCGGGCTGTGGGCGGTGCAGACGCCGCAGGTCTTCCGCCGCGACGCGCTCGAGCGAGCGCTGAAGGCCCCGGCCGATGTGCTCGCACAGGCGACCGACGACGCCTGGCTGATCGAGCGCTCGGGCGGCCGCGTGGTCGTGAGCGCGGTGACGGCCGAGAACCTCAAGGTCACCACGTCGCTGGACCTCGAGCGCGCGGCGGAACTGCTCGCACGCCGCTCCGGCGGGCGCGATCCTGCTTGAATCGCAGCGTCGGCGCGCCCGCGTCGGCGCCGCGACATGCTGACCGACTATCACCTGCATCTGCGCCCCGACGACATCGACGCGAGCGCCGAGCGCTACCTCACGCCGGAGAACGCCGAGCGCTACCGCGCCGCCGCCGATCAGCGCGGCATACGTGAGCTGGGCGTCTCCGAGCACGTCTACCGCTTCCACCAGGCGCTCGAGGTCTGGCGCCATCCCTTCTGGGAGAGCTACGCGGTGGATGACCTCGACGCCTACTGCGAGTTCGTGCGCGGGCAGACCGACCTGCGCCTGGGGATCGAGGCCGACTTCGTGCCCGGCGCGGAGGACCGTATGGTCAACCTGCTGAGCGCGCGCGACTTCGACTACGTGGTCGGCTCGGTCCACTTCATCCGAGAGGGCGCCGTCGACATGGACGACTACAGCGTGTGGGACTCGGGGCGCAGCGTCGAGGAGATCTGGAGACGCTATTTCGAGACGATCGGCGAGGCGGCCCGCAGCGGCATCTTCGACGTGCTGGCGCATCCGGACCTGGTCAAGGTCTGGGGCGAGGAGCGCCTGCTTCCGGAAGGCGACCTGCGCCGCTACTACGAGCTGGCGATCGACGGGATCGCCGAGTCCGGCATCGCCGTCGAGGTGTCCACGGCGGGGCTGCGAAAGCGCGTGGAGGAGCTATATCCGGCACCGGCCTTCCTAGGGATGTGTCTCGAAGCGGGCGCGCCGGTGGCGCTCTCGAGCGACGCCCACCGTCCCGAGGACGTGGGCGCCGGCTACGAGCGCGCCCAGGAGCTGCTCGCGCAGCTCGGCGTCCGTGAGCTGACGGTGTTCGACCATCGCCGGCGCCGTCTGGAGCCGCTCGGCGCGAGCGAACCGGAGCTGTGAGCGCGCTCGTCGGCATCGGCTACGACTCGCACCGGCTGGCGGCTGGACGCCGTCTGGTGATAGGCGGCGTCGAGCTCCCGGGCGAGCTGGGGCTCGATGGCCACTCCGACGCCGACGTGCTCGCCCATGCGGTCACCGACGCCCTGCTCGGGGCGGCCGGTCTCGGCGACATCGGGGAGCATTTCCCGGACACGGACGAGCGCTGGCGCGGCGCCGACTCGATGCAGCTGCTCGCGGAGGTCGTGGAGAGCGTGCACAACGCGGGCCTTCAGATCGAGAACGTCGACTGCACCGTCGTGATGGAGCGGCCGAAGCTCGCTCCGCACCGTGGCGCGATCCGCGATCGGCTCGCGGGCGCGCTCGGGCTCGACGTCGCGCGCGTGAACGTCAAGGCCAGCACGGGGGAGGGGATCGGCTTCGTCGGTCGCGGCGAGGGGGTTGCGGCGCTTGCGATCGCCGGACTGAGCGTCGCCGACGCCGGCGCGTGAGCCGCGGTCCGGCGCCGCGCTAGGGTAGCCCGCGGCGATGCGGCCCATTCGTATTCACGACACCCGCAGCGGCGAGGTGCTGCCGCTGCAGCCGAGCGACCCGGCCCGCGTCGGCATCTACGCGTGCGGGCCCACCGTCTACAGCCGCATCCACATCGGCAACGCCCGCCCGTTCGTGATCTTCAGCCTGCTCAAGCGCTTCCTAGAGCACGAGGGCTATCGAGTGCAGCTCGTGATCAACGTGACCGACGTCAACGACAAGATCTACGACGCAGCCCGCGCGCAGGGGCGCCCCAGCGCCGAGCTGGCCGAGGAGATGACGCGCCTGTATCGCGCCGATACCGACGCCCTCGAGATCGGCCGCCCCGACCACGAGCCGCTCGCGTCGCAGACGATCGGGCCGATCGTCGAGCACATCGCCGCGCTGGTCGACTCCGGTCACGCCTATCCGGCCGACGGCGACGTGTACTTTCGCGTGCGCTCGGACGCCGACTACGGGAGCCTCTCCCATCGGCGCCCCGACGACATGGATCAGGGCGAGGGAGTGGAGGGGGCGCAGCGCAAGGAGGACCCGCTCGACTTCGCGCTGTGGAAGGCGCACAAGCAGGGCGAGGACACCGTGTGGGACTCGCCCTGGGGCCCCGGCCGCCCCGGCTGGCACATCGAGTGCTCGGCGATGGCCGAGCAGCTGCTCGGCCTCGGTTTCGACATCCACGGCGGCGGCTCCGATCTGGTCTTCCCCCACCACGAGAACGAGGCGGCCCAGACGCGCGCTGCGCGCGGCTCGGAGCTGGCCAGGCTGTGGATGCACAACGGCATGATCCAGTTCACCGGCGAGAAGATGGCCAAGTCGACCGGCAACATCGCGCTTTTGCACGAGGTCCTCGCCGAGTACGGCGCAGAGACGGTTGTGATGTACCTGATCTCGGGCCACTACCGCCAGCCACTGGCGTTCTCCGATGCGGCGCTCGAACAGGCGGCTGCGAACGTCAAGCGCATCCGCGAGGCGGCGCGGCGGCTGACGGCGGGCGCGCCGTCGCACGCGGGATTGGAAGGCCTGCGCGAGCGCTTCTTCGACGCGCTCGCAAACGACTTCAACACGGCGCAGGCGCTTGGTCACCTCAACGAATGGCTCGCCGAGGCCACCTCGGTGCCCACTGCCGGCGGCGATGCCGATCTGCGAGAGATGCTGGGCGTGCTCGGTCTCGAGCCCCTGCTGGCAGCTGAGGCCGAGGCCCCTACGGCCGTGCGCGAGCTGGCCGAGCAGCGCGAGCAGGCCCGCGTGGCACGCGATTTCGCGACCTCCGACCGGCTGCGGGATGAGATCGCGGCGCAGGGGTGGGAAGTGCGCGACGGGGCCGACGGCTTCGAGCTTCTGCCGCGGTGATCCTCTACGGTCGCAACCCCGTGTTCGAGGCCCTGCGCGGGCGGCGCGCGAGCGCCGTGAAGGACGTTTGGGCGACCGCGGCGGCGGCGCGCGAGCCCTGGCTGAGGCGCGCGGGTGCAAGGATCGTGGACGGCGATGAGATCGAGCGCCGCTGCGGCTCGGGCGCGCACCAGGGCGTCTGCGCCGACGCGGGCTCATACCCCTACGTCTCGGTCGCACAACCGCTGGCGGCGAAGGAGCCGTTGATCGTGGCGCTCGACCAGGTCCAGGACCCCCAGAACCTCGGCTCCATCTGTCGCACAGCCGAGTGCGCGGGAGCGGCTGCGGTCGTGATCCCCGAGCGACGCGCCGCGGAGGTCACCCCGGCAGTCTGCAAGGCCTCGGCCGGCGCCGTCGAGCACCTGCCGGTGGCGCGGGTGCGCAACATCGCCGACTTCCTCGCGCAAGCGCGCGAGTCGGGCTGCTGGTGCTACGGCGCGAGCGCCGAAGGGGACGCGCCCGAGCTCGGCGACGGCGACAGCGCTCGCCAAACTCGCGGCGCACATCCCCCGCTCGCCTACGACGCCCCCGATTACGCCGGCGCCGGCGTGGTGCTCGTGCTCGGCAGCGAGGGCAGCGGGCTGCGCCCGCGCGTGGCGAAGTCGTGCGACGAGCTGGTCGCGCTGCCGCTGCTCGGGCGGATCGAGTCACTCGGCGTCAGCGCCGCCGCCGCCGCGATCCTGTACGAGATCTTGCAGCAGCGGCAGAGAAGGGTTGACAACTCTCCATAACTGTGCGAGGCTCGCGCAGACATAACGCTGAACCTAAGGTTGAAGAAGCCTTGGGTGTACATAGCTTTGGCGCCAGGGGAGGAGTGCGCCACTGAGCAAACTGGGGTCCGCCCGGCGGGTGGACCACTCGAAAGGATCTGCTCGTGGCCCGAATCTCCCACAACCCTAACTCTGAACCCAAGGTTGACGATGGGTACCTGATCGCCCTCGCCAAGCTGGGGGACCGCAACGCCTACGACCGACTCGTGCGCCGCTACCACGGCTTCGTGCGGCTGAAGGCGTCCTCGTACTTCCTCGCCGGCGGCGACTCCGATGACCTCATCCAGGAGGGCCTGGTCGGCCTGTACAAGGCGATCCGCGACTTCCGCACCGATCGCGAGTCGAGCTTCCGCAACTTCGCCGAGCTCTGCATCACGCGCCAGATCATCACGGCCGTCAAGACGGCCACGCGCAACAAGCACACGCCGCTGAACCAGTACGTCTCGTTCTCCTCGACGCCCGCCGGCGCGGGCGACGACGTGCCCACGCTCGACCAGATCCTGCCGGGACCGTCGGTGCACGACCCCGTCAACCAGGTGATCAGCTCCGAGGAGCTGCGCTCGCTGGTCGGCTGCCTCTCGAGCGCGCTGTCCGAGCTCGAGAGCCGTGTGCTCTCGCTGTATCTCGACGGCTACTCCTACGAGCAGGTCGGCGAGCGCCTGCAATGCGACACCAAGACGGTCGACAACGCCCTGCAGAGGGTCAAGCGCAAGGTCGGGGCGCACCTGCAGGCCCGCGCGGTCGCAGCCTGAGCGCGTAGTTCCCGCTCGGCGCGGCGCCTGTTTGCGCCGCGCCCTGCAGGGGCCTCCTCGCTCCTAGAAGTGGCCTTCGGACGGTTGCGTTGAGTTGCCCGGCGGCTCCGGCGCGAGCGCCGAGGCCGGCGCCGGCTTGACTTCAAGGACCATCAACGCGCTGGCCACGCCCTGGTTTTCGGGATCACCGGGCACCTTCACGCGCAGCTTGCGCGTGCTCGCCGCGTAGAACGCGTGCGAGATCGAGTACGTGGAGTCGCCGGCCACGGTTCCGACGGCGGCCGTGTGGAAGCCGACCCCGGTCCCGTTCTGCACCTGCAGGTAGACCGGGTGCCCCGCATGTCCGGGCGTCACCGTGCCCGAGACCGTCACGGGCGCTCCCGCCTGGACGCTGGCCGCGGAGGCCGCGGCGGTCAGCCCGTAGCGCACGCCCTCGAACAGGCGCGCGGAGGTCCTGCCGGCGCCCTGGACCTCGTAGAAGGTGCTCCGCGTCGGCGTCTGCGTCGGGAATGAGTAGGAGCCGTCGCCCGCGCTCGCGGTCGTTGCAATCGCCGTGAAACCACGCTGACTGCGCGGGCGTGCCAGCAGCGTCAACGGCGTGCCGGCGGGTGCGGCGACCTTGCCGCTGATCGTCACCGGCTGGCCGTAGGTGATCGGGTCGGCCGAGCTCGCGATCGTGAGCGCCGGGTTCTGAGCCTGGGAGATCTCATAGGAGAGCGCTTCCGAGGCGCCCGGGGCGTTCGCCTTCCCGGCCCGCACGATCACGCGGATGTTCGCGTCGCCCGGCACCGAGAACACGTGCGTGATCGAGAACGTCCCGCCCTGGCCGACCCGGCTCCAGTCGATGCGCCGCCATTCTTCGTTGCCCGTCGAGTTCTCCCGCTGCAATGCGACCACCGCGCCCACGTCCTGCGGGCTCACGCTGCCGCTGAAGACGACCTTGTTGGTGAGGCCCAACCTACGGGCGTGCGAGCGGAACAGCGGGCCGCCGCCTGTGAAGAGCTGCGAGCCGTCCGTTGGTCCGGCCAGCGTCACCCTGGGCGAGACCTTCACGCCCCTGCGGCCGCTGTGAACCCCCGACACGACGCTGTAGAACTGCGTGTTCGCGCTCAGCGCGGACGTCGTGAACTGGTAGTAGCCGGCAGGGTCGGTGGCGGCCGTGCCCACGATGGCCGCCGCGCCTCCGCTGGTCGGGGCGGCGAAGATCGTCACGGTCTGGCGACCGACCGCGACGGCCGCCGGGCAGCGCAGCTGACCGAACACGACTGTGGTTTCGCCGGACTGGATGAATCGCGGCGCCGCGTTCAGGTTGAGACGGCAGCCGCCGAGTCCGGCCGCCAGGCGCTGGAACTGGCCGGGTGCGTGGCGCTGGGCAGGCGCCGTCGCTGGGAGCACAGCGGCGGTGAGCACCGCTGTCGCAAATAGGCCACAAGTCAGCTTGATCGAACGCATCGCGTCTCCTTTGGGCTCGGTCGGGGGGTGCTGCCGTGCAGGTAACCCACGAACGGGAGCGTCGATGCGGTGGCCCGCCGAAGCTGGACGATCGGCCGGGCGCCGAGGGAGGCGCGGGAATCCAGGGCTCAGACCGGCGGCCCGGCCGGCCCTGCACTCGACGTATGCGATGCCGCGCGTACGCGCGGCATCGCGGCAGGATGTCTCGATCTGCTGGCTGCCGCAGATCGAAGCGGCGGCCGAGGCTGGAGCTGAAGCGGCGGCGCGGGATCGCCCGCGCCGCCGTCAACGGCTACTTCGCTTTGATCTCGATCGGTTCTTCGTTTTCGATGATCAGCGGTTTCGGTTTTTCTTCGACGCCGATGATCGTGAGCCCTACCTGTTCGCTCATCGGGGCTTCAGGGAAGGTGACCCAGTTCTGGGTCAGCGTGGCTTTTTCGCCGCCTTCGAAGGCTTCAGGGTTCTGTTTGCCGCCCGGCGCCAAGTAGCTCAGCTTGAGCACTTCGCGCATGCTGTTGACCGGTTTGATCGCACCGATCGCGGCGCCTTCGACGGTCACCGGCGTGACGACTTCGGGCGGAATCCCGCAGTTGAAGCTGAGCGTCGAGGTCGGTTTGAGCTCCAGGCCGACCTTCGGCTGTTCGCCGCCTTTGATGAAGCCGAGTTCGCCTTCGAACTGCAGTTCCATTTCGCCTTCTTTGAGCGGAGTCAGCTGGCACTTCTGGTGCGTTTCCTGCCTGAGGCATCCAATCAATTCGAACGTCACCGATAGCGTCTTGCCCGATTTGTATTCGCCTTTCGCGACGCCAAAGGCGCACTGGACCTCGAATTTTTTGCCGACCGTCTCGAGCTTGAACAGCGACAGCTGGCCTTCGAAATTCTTTTTCGGACCTTCAGGGCCGGGTTCCCAGTCCCAGTTGCCTTTGCCGCCCGCAAGCGCGAGGCATTTCTTCCCCGTGTATTCCCCGGTGTGGGGGGTTTTCGCGGGGATGCAGTGCCCGAATTCCGGGATTCCTTGAAGTTCGTATTCGGAAGCCGACGCCGTCGATGCGAAGACCGCCCCTACCGCAAGCATCACGACGAGGCAAAGCCACGTCCCAGTTCGTCTCATGCCTCGTCCCCTCCTTGTTTCCCTTGTATCCAGCCCCAGAATGTCCCTCAGGGAGGCCGCTCTCCTGCGGCCTCCCCACAAGCTACCAACGTCACAACCACTAGACAAGAGCCATCTACCCGGTTTCCCCCGCCTCAAACGCCGCGTCGGCGAAGCTGCGAGGGGCTCTGCGCTCCTGCGCGACGTCGCGGATCACGTCCTCGAGCGAGCGTTGCGGCGACCACCCCGTCAGTCCCCGGATCTTGGCGGTGTCGGGGACGCGCCGGTACATGTCCTCGAAGCCTTTGCCGTAGGCGCGGTCGTAGGGCATGAAGCGGATCTCCGATTGCGAGCCGGTCAGCTCGATCACCAGGCGCGCAAGCTCGAGGATCGACGTCTCCTCGGTGGCACCGACATTGAAGACGCCGCCATGGGCGCCCGGCTCGCGCAGCAGGTCGGCGAGTGCGCGGACGACGTCCGATACGTGACAGAAGCAGCGCGTCTGCATGCCGTCGCCGTAGACCGTAAGCGGCTCGTCGGCGAGCGCCTGGGAGACGAGCCTCGGCACGACCATCCCGTAACGTCCGGTCTGGCGCGGGCCGACCGTGTTGAACAGGCGCGCGACCGTGATCGGAAGCTCGCGCTCGCGCCAGTAGGCCATCGCCAGGAACTCGTCGATCGCCTTCGAGCAGGCATATGCCCAACGGGCTTTGTCGGTCGCGCCCATCTGCAGGTCGCCGTCCTCTTTGAACGGCAGCGCACTGCTCTTGCCGTACACCTCGCTGGTGGACGCGAGCAGCACGGGCCGGCGGTGCTCGTCGGCGTGGGCGAGCACGACCTCCGTGCAGTGCACGTTGGTCTCGATCGCGTGCACCGGGCGCTCGACCACGAGCCGAACGCCCACCGCCGCGGCCAGGTGCACGACCGCATCGGCTTCGGCCACGAGCTCGGCGATGGCGGCGTGCTCGTGCACGGTCCCGATCGTGATGGCGAAGGCCGGGTTCTCCTGCAGGTGCTCGACGTTCTCGAGGCGCCCCGTGGACAGATCGTCGAGCACGTGGACCTCGTCGCCGCCTGCCAGCAGCAGGTCGCAGAGATGCGAGCCGATGAAACCGGCTCCGCCGGTGATCAGATAGCGCATCAGGCCGGCTGTCCGCAGGCGCTCACCTGGCGGAAGTCGGCCGTCGCGTGTGCCTGAGCACGATGCCTGCAAAGCCACCCAGCGCAAGGACGCCCACGCCTCCCGCGAGCAGCACCAACAGGGACGAGCTTCCGCTCGAACCCGTATCGGCCACACGCCGCACAAGCAGCGGCGGCGACTGTGCGCTCGAGCTCTGCGTGGTTCCGGCCGAGCCCGGCGAGCCGGCTGAACCCCGCGCCGAGCTCTTTGGGTGCCGGCGGTTGGGGGTGGCCCCGGACGCCGGAGGAGACGAGTCCGAGCTCGGTGGCTTGATGCCCGCGCCGAAGAGTTTTTCTCCAGAGCCTTCGGACGCGCCGCCGCCGCCGGTGCCGCCGCCCGTGCCGCGGGCCTGGTTGACGGGCAGCGCGTATTCCTTTGCCGCTGGGGAGCCAGGGTCGACGTGCACGCCCGGTTCGAGCGCCGGCGCGTCCTGCGCGAGCAGCCCCGAACAACTCGTCGCGATCAGCGCGAGCGCAACGACCGCTGACACGCGCGCGGAGCGCATGAGTTCAAGATAAACGGTCGTCTACTGTTTGGCCAGCGCCTGCAGGAGTGCGGTCGGCGCCCGCGCGAGCTGTGAGATCCCCGCGTCGCGCGGGTTCAGTGCGTGCGCGCGCCGGTAGCGCATGCTGGCCGCGGCCAGGTCGTGCCGGCGCACACCGAGGTCGCCCAGCAGCACCCACGTCACGAAATTCCCGGGCTCGCGCTCGAGCGCTGCCAGCAGCGTCGATTCGGCCGCCCTGCCCTGGTTGAAGCGCGCCAGCGCGGCGGCCTTGACGTAATAGGCCTGTACCGAGCTCGCGTCGATTTCGAGCGAGTGACCGACGTCGACGAGCGACGCCAGCGGATTGCGGGCGAGCTCATGTTCGGCGCGTGCGCGGTAGAGGTCGGCGAGGCCCTGCCGGCTGAGGCTCGCGCCGGCGACGATCAGCGTCACCACGAGCGCGAAGGCGCCCGCCGCCAGGGCGGGGCGCCCGGCCAGGGCGCGAGCCGGTTGGCGTGCGCTCCTCGCCGGCTCTTGCGCGGGAGCGGGCGCGCCCCGCGGCCACACCAGGATCGCGCCCGCAGCCAGCGCGATGGCCGTCAGCCCCGGCAGCAGCGCCATCCAGTCCACGCTCGCCTGCACGAGCCACGCCGTGAACATGCCGAGCGCGCCGACGAGCAGCGCACGCGACAGCTCAGACCTTTGCGCCGGGCGTCGCATGCGCACCGCCCCCCAGAACACCCCGGTCAGAAGGCACGCCAGCAGCCCCGCGCCGACGAGACCCAGCTCGGAAAGGGCCTGCAGCTCGAGCGAGTGCGGCTGCTCGACATCCTCGGTGGTCGCGCGCCGTTCGTAATACGGTCGCGGGTAGTTGCCGGCGCCGACCCCCGCAAGCGGATGGGTGTGCCAGAGCCCCCATGCGATGCGCCAGTAGTCGTAGCGGTTGCCGGCTCCCGAGAGCAGCCGCGAGCGCGCGGAGGTCGACCCGGGAGTGGCGCTTTCGCCGGGTTCGGCGAGGTGAGTGAACGCGTGCCACTGCCTTTCGACGTCGCGCCCGATCCTGTCGGCGGATGCGATCGCCAGCACGAGCGCCACGAGCACCGGTACCGCGAGCAGCCAGGACCAAGCCGTTCGCAGCCGCGGGGCGCTGCCGGCTCGGCTCGCCAAACGGCTCAGCAGCGCCCACGTGCAGCCCGCGAGGAAGGCGGCCAGCAGCGTCGCGCGTGCGGCTGCGTGCACGTCGTCCGCCGCGACCGAGCCGCCGGCGGCGTGCCCGTAGACGTGCAGCACGTCGGGCGCGGCCAGCGCGACGGCTCCGCCGATCACGAGCATGCAGTACGCGCGCCGCGTTCGTCCCGGCGCCAGCGCGATCACCAGCAGGATCGCGCCGGCCACCGCCAGCGCCGTACCGCGAGACTGCGAGAGCATCGCCAAGCAAGCCATCACGGTCGCGATCGCCGCCGCCGGTCCGGCGACGAGCGCGCGACCGGACTCGGCGACGGCGAGGCACGGCCACAGCGCCATCGCGAAAAGGCAGCCCTCCCCGTTGATGTAGCCGAGCGGCGAGTTGAGTCGTGCGTTCAGGAACAGCGAGGCCGGGTCTCCGCCGAGCATCCGCGCGAGCACGCTCGCGGCGACCACACAGATGCCGACCATGACCGCCGCCAACAGGGCCGCGGCGAGGCGTGGATGCGCGAGGAGCACGATCAGCAGCGTCAGCAGCGCCCCGTAGACGAGCCAGCGGTTGGCGCCGACGACGGCGCTGCCGATCGATTCAGCCCACGCGCTCGAGATCAGCGACCAGATGCCCAGGCCGAACGCCCCCGCCACGCTCAGCGTCGCCGGCAGGCCCGGGCGGATCGGCCTGACTACGAGCGCGATCGCGCACACCAGCGTGATCGCCAGCCCGATCGGGACCCACACACCGGCGTCGAAGTAGGCGTAGAACAGCGGGCTGAGCCCGGCTCCGAGCCCGATCACGAGCAGGCAGGCGAGCGCGCGTTTGCTCAGGTAGCGGCCCCTTCGCTCGGCCGGGTGGACCTCGAACTCCTCGAGCTCCTGCGTGTCGAGCAGGACGATCGCGCAGCCGGCCGCGAGCACGTATGCGCTGGCGGTGATCACGAGCAGGGCGGACCCGCCGCGGCTCGCCAGTACGGCCAGCACCGACAGCGCCGCCTGCGCGATTGCGAGCGAAAGCGCGACGGCGCGGGCGCTCGGCAGATACCTGCGCGTCCGATGCGTCAGATGGTCTCGGCCGCCGGTAAGGACCGATACGCCGCGTTTGCGGCGGGAGACGATCACGAGCGCGGTGTCCAGCGCGGGCACGGCGACGAGCAGCAGTGCTACGAGCAGCGAGCGCCATGCGACCGTCGTGGTCCCGGCCGCGACCATCACGAACACGGCGACCGCGAACCCGACGGGCATGCTGCCGCCGTCGCCAAGGAAGATGCGCGCTGGAAGGGAGAGGTTGCGCGGCAAGAAGCCGAGGCAGGCGCCGCAGAGCGCGGCCGCCCCGGCGGCCAGCCAAACCTCGCCGCGGACGACGCCGATCAACGCCGCGCCGGCGGCGACCACGAGCGCCATCGTCGCGGCCGCGCCGTCCATGTTGTCGAAGAGGTTGAAGGCGTTCACGATCGCCAACACCCACAGGCAGGTCAGGACGAGGTCGAGGGCGTCGCCCGCGTGCAGATCCCAACCAAGCCCGGCGCGGTAGACCGCGACTCCCAAGGCCAGCTCGACCGCGACGCGCAGCGCAGGGGAGAGTGGGCGACGGTCGTCGATCGTGCCGATTAGCCACAGCAGCGCCGCCCCGCCGAGGAGCGGCAGCGTCTTCTCCCAGTCGCCCGCGAACGCCAGCACGGCCACCACGAAGGCGCTGATCACGGCCGCGCCGCCGAGGTACGGGGTCGGCTCGAGGTGCCCCTTGTAGCCGCTCGGCCGGTCGTAGAACTGCAACCGCTTCGCAAGCGCGATGGCATAGGGAGTCGCCACGTAGGCCAACGCGGCGGCCAGCACGAACCCGAACGACACCCGCTCGGCGAGGGTCAAATCGAGCTCCCGGCGCTCCGGCGAAGCGCTCGGCCCACCTGCCGGCCGCGGTGGCGCGATCCACGCCCGCAACCCCCAACGCACGACGGTCCTGCTGTCGAGTCGCGCACGAAATGCCCCCCACGCCCGTCAGTCGATCGTCAGCGCCGCCGGCCTGCGCCGCCGGCTTCCCCCGCGGGCTTCGAGTGGACCTGGCGTTCGAGGTAGGTGCTCTGCAGCGCCGCCGCCGCGTTTCCCTGGCGAACCGCTTCGGCCGAAGGCTTCGTTCCCAGCGGTTCGAGCTGGGACTGCACGCGCAACTGCACCGCTCGCTGAAGCGCCCCATCGAGCATCGAGAAGTACGAGACCAGCCAGGCGCCGTTGCTGCGCTGGAACGAGATCGAGGCCGGGACGACCGTGTCCTTTTCGTCGCGCGCCAGGAACGCGATCGTCGCGGTCGCGCCCTTCACCTCGGCCGTCACGATGCGCGGCTTGGTCGCCTGCCAGAGCAGGATGTACTGCTCGAGCGCCTGGGCGAGCACGGCCGCGCCGATCGTGCTGCGCAGCCCCGGCTGGAAGAACTGCTCAGCCTGATCCCATGCCCCGAACTGCAGGGTGGACCAGAGTCGCAGGAAGGTTTGCTGCGCTGCCGAGTCGGGCGTAGCCGCGATTTCAGATTCCTTGATCAGCCGTCGGTCGAGCGGTGCCGTGGCGGAGAGGATGCTTGCGTTCTCGAGCGCTTGTGCCTCGCGCTTTTGGGCGCTGTCGCCGCATCCGAGCGCGAGCGTTGCGAGAACCAAGACGGCGATGCCTACAACGACGCCGGCGAGCCCGCGCGTCGTCCGGCGCGCGACGCGCTCCCCGGCAGAGCTACCCCGGCGGCTCGCCGATCGCGGACGGCCGGTGGCGGAGAGCCTCATCGCGGCCATTCTCACATATCGCCCGGCTTCGCCGGCGCGGGCGCGGCGCCCCGTGACTCGCGCCGAGTGCACCCGCGCTCGCCCTGTCATCCTTCATCCGCCTTGAGCTCGATCGTGCCCGCGGTGTTCACAGGAGTGACCTTCCTCGTAGCGCTCAGGCGCCTGCCCCTGCTCCATCCGATCCAGCTCTGGTCCGGCTCCTGGGCCGTCTCGACCGCGCTCTACTCGCTGCGACTGCTGCCCTACAGGAGCCTCAGCTGGCTCACGGCGGGACTGATCTGCGGGTCGGTCGTCGTGTTCGCCGTCGCGACTCCACTCGGCGCGAGGATCGCGCGACGTCGTCGCGAGTCTCCATCGGCGCGCGAGGACGCGGCGCCGCTCGAATTGGCAGCCTGGCTCGCGCTCGGTCTGCTGGCCCTCACGCTGGCCGTGTTCCTCGCGCAGCTGGTCTCGCGCTTCGGGCTCACGCGCGCCCTGCGAATTACGGTTGAGGTCAAGGTGTATCTCGCCAGCGCCGAGGCGCCGCTGTCCGGGGTATACGTCGAGGCCGCCGTCGCCGGCGCGGCGCTATGCGCTCTGGCCGGAGCCCGCGCTGGCAACGTCGCCGCCCGTCGTCGCTGGCTGATCGGCGCGCTCGCCTGCGCCGCGACCGCCTATTTCTCGACTAGCCGCGGGTTCATCGCGATCGGGCTGATCGCCGCCTTGACGGCCGTGGGCGTGGCCGGCGTGAGCCTCAGCCGTCGGACGCTTCTCGCAATGGGGCTCGCCGCGGCTGTGACCATCCTCACCCTCTTCTTCGGCCTCGGGGCGGTGATCGGCAAAACGTACGGCAGCAGCGGGATCGGACAGTTCGACAACTTCTTCTCGCGGAATCCGGCCGTCAGCTCGCTCGCGCTCCCCTACGAGGATCTGACGGCGGGCATCCCGGCGCTAGACGTGCTGGTGCACAACTCGACGACCTGGGGCCGGGCACACGGCTGTGCGACGGCGCCGATCGCTTGCGGCGTCGTTCGCAAACTCGGCGTTCCGGCCGTGCGCGTGCCCGTCACGGCACCGTTCACGAGGGCGCCGCTGCAGTGGAACGCCTACACCTTCCTCGACCGCTTCCTGATCGACGGAGGAACCGCGTTGACGCTCGTGCTCGTCGCGGCTACAGGCACGATTGCCGGTTATCTGTGGGCGCGCGCTCGGGCCGGTGCGACCGTTGCGATCCTTGTCTACTCGATTTCCGCTCCCGCGCTCGTGTTCGCCTACCGCCAAAACCTGATCGAGTTGGTCCTCCTGGCCGCTGTCCTTGCCGCGGTGCTGCTGCTCCTCGCGCGCGTCCTGGCGCCGTTGACGACGTCTCGCTCGCGACGCCCCGTGCAACCAGCGGGTTGAGCTTTCTACCGGTTGAGGGGGGCCGCGCTCAGCCCGCCGCGCCCTGCGCTCGGCGGGGATCGGGGCCCGGCGCAGGCGCCGCCGAAAGCCACCCGTCCAGCGCCGAGGTCGATCCTCGCCTGAGGCGTCGCCGTTCACGCAGCAGCCTGGGCAGCCACGTCAACGCGCTCACAGCGCCGGCGAGAGCCGCCGAGCCGCTGCCGCGCAGTGGACCGGCCGCGACACTCCGCATCGTCAGCCCTACCGCGCCCGCGACGCCGCTGACCGGCAGCACCTTCACGGCCGTCGCCAGCCTATTGCGCACTGTCAGCTCGACGTTGAACCTCTGCGCTTGGCGAGCCCGGCCCCAGGCCGCGTGTCCCACATGCAGCGCAACCGCCTCCGGGACGTAGGCGAAGCTCCAGCCCGCAAGACGCGCGCGTGCGTTTAGGTCGACGTCCTCGAAGAACGCGAAGTACGCCTCGTCGTAGCCGCCCAGATCGGCGAACAGCTCGCGCCGCAGAAGACACGCCGCGCCCGATACCCCGAACACCTCGTCGCGGCTGCGATAGGGCGGCCCGTCGGGCTCCCCCCACCCGCGCTCGAATGCCCTGCCGTAGCGGGTCAGGCACTGTCCCGCGCTGTAGATGCAGTTGACGGCTTCGCCTGCTGCGTCCTGCAGGATGCGCGGTTGAACGCCGCCGAGCCGGCGATCGGCCGAGAGCTCGGCGACGAGCGCTCGAAGGCAGCCAGGCGAGAGAAAGCAGTCGGCGTTCAGCACGAGGATCAGCGGCGCGTCGGTGCTCGCGACACCGAGGTTGACGGCCTTGGCGAAGCCGACGTTCGCGGGCAATGAGAGGTGCCGTACGCCTCGCTTGCGTATCAGCGCGAGCGAGCCGTCGGTCGAGCCGTTGTCGACGGCCAACGTCTCGACCATGCCCACGCCGTCCTGCGCGTCGAGCGAGTCGAGGCAGTGGCCGAGGTGCGCAGCCGTGTTCCAGCTCGGGATCACGACCGCCACTGCGCTCATGGCTCGCCTCGCCGCGCGACGCCGCCGACGCCGCGGCGGATCGCCTGCGAACCGAGCTTCAGGATGCAGCGGAGCGTCAGCGCGGCCGCAGCCGCGGCAACCGAGAGCGGAGAACGCGCGACGTTGACGCGCCAGTAGCGCAGCGCGCTTCTATGAAAGGCGACGGTGCTCGCAATCCAGCGGTCTGCACTGCTGGATCCCTGGCGATGAGTTACCACGAGTGAGGGCTCGTAGACGACCTGGTAGCCATGTCGCGCTGCACGCAGGCACCAGTCGGCGTCCTCCCAGTACATGAAGTAATGCTCGTCGAGCGGGCCGACTGCGCGAAACCTGTCGGCCGGCGCGATCATGCATGCCCCGGATACCCAGTCGACCACCTGCGCTCCAGAACGCGCGTCGGCGAGAAGATCCTGTCGCAGCAGGCGGCTTCTCGGATGCACCCGAGCCAGCCAGGACGAGCGTCCGAGCACGCCGGTGCTCGCACGAGGGAATCCGCGTGCCGACTGCTCAAGCTGCCCTTGCTCGTCGAGCACCTGCGGGCCGCGGGCGGCCACGTTCGACGGCCAGTCCAGGGTCACGAGGCGCTCGAGGAAGTCTGCGCGAACCTCGACGTCTGGGTTGAGCAGCACTATCACATCCGCTTCGGGCAGGCAGCCGATTCCGAGGTTGACGGCGGCCGCGAACCCGATGTTCTCAGGCGACTCGATCAAGCGCGCCGCGGGAGCGTGGCGGCGCGCGCGGTCGGCCGTGCCGTCGCGCGAGGCGTTGTCGACGATCACCAGGTCGAGCTCCGCGTCCGCGTCACTCTGGACCGCCGCTCGGGCGAGCGAGTCAAGCGCGCGCGCGACGGCGGCGCCGCCGCGAAACGTGACCATGACGACTCCGACCCGAGTCACAGCTTGGCCTCACCCATACGCCTTCCGCCTGTCGCAGTCGCAGTAGCCGAAGCCTACTTGCCCTGCCTCGACCGCCGGGCCGAGCGGCTACCTTCTAGGGCGTGCTCGCGACCCGCGGCGAACCCAACGACGCCGCGCCGGTTTCGGTTGTCGTCGTGACTCACAACAACAGCGAGCTGATCGGCGACTGCCTGCGGGCGATCGACGGCTCGCTGCGCAGGCACGGGGGCGAGGTGATCGTGATCGACAACGCCTCGACCGACGCGACACGCGATCTGCTGGCCGCTTCCGAGCAGCCGGTGAAGGTGATCGAGCTGAGCGAGAACATCGGCTTCGCCGCGGCCGTCAATCTCGCGATGACACTCACGCGCGGCCGTTATCTTGCGCTCGTGAACAGCGACGCCTTCCCCGACGCTGGGTGCCTCGACGAGCTCGTCGAGACGCTGGAGAGGAACCCTCGCGCCGGGATCGTCGGGGCCAAGCTGCGCTATCCCTCCGGCCGCCTTCAGCCTTCCGCTGGAACCTTTCCCTCCCTGCTCGGCGGGCTCTGGGTCGCTCTCTTCCTGCACCGCGTTCCCGGCCTGTCACGAGCCGGCATCGGCTACCTCGCCGACGAGCGACTGTACCGCCGTGCGCGCCGAGTCGACTGGGTGTGCGCAGCCGTCTGCGCCGCCCGTGCCGACATCGGCCCGCTGCCGACGACGTCGTTCATGTACGGGGAGGACGTCGAATGGGCGCTGGCTTGCCGCGAGGCCGGGCTGGAGACCTGGATGCAGCCGAGCGCGACAGCGATCCACATCGGGCGCGCGAGCGTTGATCAGAGCCAGGATCGTCGCTTCGCCCAGCGCCAGCGCGCCAGCTTCGAGCTGGCGTGGTTTGCGCGCAGAGGTCCCGGCGCCAAGCTAGCTGCCCGCTGCGTGCTGCTCATGCACGGGCTCATGCGCCTGCTCGTGTACGGCGGCGTGGCGGTACTTCGCGGCCGTCGCGACGGCCGCCTGACCGAATACGCGGCGCTGCTTCGCGCTGCGCTGTCCCCCGATTCGCCTGCCAGATAGCCGTCGGATGGGGCGCCGGGTCCTCTTCGACGCTCTCGCGGCACGCTACGGAGGCGGCGCTTACGCCGCGATCCAGCTCGCCCGAAAGCTTGCCGCGACCCCCGACGTGGCGGAGCTGGTCGTCGTCGCGCGCCGTGGATCGATCGTGCAGCGCGGGCTGGTCGGCGACGAGGCGGTGAGGTGCATCGTGGTAAACGCCGCCCCACGGATGGAGCTGATCCGGCGCATCGCATGGCAGGTGGGCCGTCTTCCGAGCCTTGTCCGACGGGAACGATGCGACGTCGTGCTGACGATGTCGTGGCTGCCTCGGCGGCCGCCGGGCGCTCGCGTCGTCTGCCTGCTGGGCAATCCGGTGATGTACGAGACCAGCACTGGGGCGAACCTGCTGCGGCGCTGGGCCGTGCGCCGCACGGCCCGCGAAGCAACTTATCTGGCGGCTCCCTCGGGGCTGATGGCCGGGCTGGTCTCGAGCTCGGTCGGTCGGCCCTGTGCAGTCCTTCCGTGGGGCGTCGATCACGGCGTGTTCTCGCCTGCAACGACGGCCGGCAGCGAGATCCTCTGCGTCGGCGACTTCTATGCGCACAAGCGACACGATCTGCTGATCGACGCTTGGCTTCTGCTGCGCGCACCGCGCCCAGTGCTTCGCCTCGTGGGCAATCCCGACGTAGACCCCGAGGCGCACGGCCGCCTGATCACGCGGATCGCGAAGCTCTCGCAAGCCGGCTCGATCGAGCTCGAGTACCGCGTGTCGCGCGAGCGGCTCGTGCGCGCCTACAGGGGCGCGCGCGTGTTCGTCGTGGCGTCTGAGCACGAGAGCTTCTGCATGCCGCTGGCCGAGAGCATGGCGTGCGGGGTGCCTGCCGTCGTCCGCGCGATCGACAGCCTCCGCGAAACCGCCAGCGCCGGCGCGAGGTACGTCGATAGCGACGACCCCGCTCGCTGGGCGGCTGCCATCGAGGCGCTGATCGATGACGACGCCGAGCACGACCGTGCCCGCAAGCTCGCGATCGATGCGGCCGCCCGGTTCTCCTGGGAGCGGTGCGCCGCGACCCTCGCGGCGCAGCTCTGAGCGTGCAGCTCTGATCCCGTGGCGCCGTCGACGCGAAGACGTGTGCGCCAAGCGCGCGCTCGCGCGATCGGACGCGAGCCCGACCTCAGGCCTTGGTGGCCAGGTAGTCGCAGGAGATCACGCCTCCGGCGACCGTCTGTTCGCGCACGTCGAGCGGCTGGCCGCCGGCGCCCTCGATCGACTCCAGCACGCGCGATCTCGCGAGTGCGCTCATGCGGATCGGGTGAAGGCGCAACTGTCGATACAGCCTGCGTGGAGGGACGCCTGCTCGGCGCAGTACGCCGTACAGGCGCGGCCGAGGCTGCATGCGATGGCGCACGGGGATCCGGCTGGGGAGCTGAAATGCGACCAGGCCTCCGGGACGAAGCACGCGGACGAACTCCGCGATGTAGCGCGCCTTGGTCTCTGCCGACGGGATGTGCTGCAGCACCAGCCGACTGACCACGAGATCAAAGCTTGCGCTCTGCAGGGCGGCCAGGTCAGAAGCGTCGTGGACTGCGAAGTCGCAGTTCGCGATACCCGTACCGAGCTCGCGCGCCTGTTCGACCATCCGCTCCGAGATGTCGAGTCCCAGGCAGCGGCGGAAGTGGCACGACATCGCCAGCGTCAGCCGCCCGGCTCCGCAGCCGAAGTCCAGTGCGTCGTCGCGCTCGCGAGGCAGGCCGAGTCGCATCCCTGCGTTCAGGACCGCGTCGATCTCCTGCTCGCCGCGCGCCAGGAAGGCCTCCCTGTCCCAGCGCCCGAAGCGCCCCGCTCGCTCGGACAGGATCGCCCAGTATGGATCGAGGACGGACAGATCCTCCCAGTCCTGGCGCTGCTCGCTGCCCGCCATTGCGCGAGCATAGCTCCGCGCCGCCGGCGCGAGCCTTGTCAATCGCGCGTGGCGACTACGTGAAGCGTGTCGAGCTCGCCACCGACGCGGTCGGTCAGCCAGGTCAGCCCGAACAGCGCGAGGCAGACAGCGGCGCTCGCGCGGAAGCGCGTGCCGCTCGGCGCGAGACAGCGGTGAACGAGCGCGTACTGCAGGCTCGCGGGCAACCCGAGCGCGCTCGTCGACGTTGATTGCATTCGCAGCGTCAGTCCCGCCGCTCGCAGGGCAGCCGCGAGCGACCACGCCGTGAAGTGCACGCGGTGACGCGGAAGATCGAGGTGAAACCAATCGGCTCCGAACCGAGCGCGCTGCCAGGAGCCGAAGTTGGGCACGGAGATGACGACACGGCCTCCCGGCGCGAGCGCGCCGCGCACCCGCCGCAGGTCTGCGACAGGGTCAGGGAGGTGCTCGAGTGAATGCCTGAACACGACGAGGTCGTAGCCGTCCTGCGGCAGCGTCGCCGTGTCCAGCGTCGAGCCAATGATCTCCACGCCACGCAACCTGGCGGCCGCTGCGGCCCGCTCGGACGGCTCGATGCCGGCCACCTGCCAGCCTCGCGTCTGCAGCGCGTCGGCCAGGTCACCTCGCCCACAGCCGACGTCCAGCGCTCGGCCCGGCTCGCCGCCGACCGCCGCTGAGAATGGCGCCACACGCAGCATCGCTTGCAGCTGCGCCCGCTTGGCCGCTCCGACGATGCGCGCCACGACACCGTGCGATGCCACCTCGTGCGACGCGTAGCCACGGCCGTAGAAGCTCGCCAGCTCGGCAGCCGTAAGAGCCGGGAGGGTGCATCCGGCGCCACACGCCGTGCACGTGTGCACTGCGAACTGCCCGGGCGATCCGAGCAGCCGGTCGGAGCCGCGGATGGAGGGGGAGCCGGGCAGCGCGACGCCGCAGACCCGACACGCTTGCGTCGGTTGCACGCGGTCGATCGCCTGCCGGCTCGGCTCGGGCACGGTGCCGACCAGAGTGACAGACCCGCCCGCCCCGACCTGGGCAATCGCCGTGGATACCCGGACGTATGCTGCCCCGCCACGATGCACAGAGCAGGCCGGCGCCGGCTGAAGACGCGATTATCCGCTCGCGCGTTCCTTTCAAGGGCGCCTCACCCGGATCTATCTGCGTATGGTCGAACATCTGCTAGGCGTACCGGCTGCCGAGCTCGGTGGCGAGGATGCTCGGAGCGATAGAGCTCGTCGAGCCCTGCGATCCGCTGGCCGACCCTCGACAGCGGAGCGCGTCTTCCTCGCCTGAGACGCTTGTCTCATGTGCCGCACGCAGCCTGCCGGCCCCCGCACCGCGTCGGCCGATCGTATAGTGAGGCGCGATGGACCGGCGACGGCGACGAGAGGTAAGGAACTCGATCATCCGCTCCTATCTGCCGGGACGGTTGGCCGGTGAACCCGAGCGTCCGGCGGTTCCTCGCGGCGTTGAGATTGGGCGTCACGCCATCGGCTTCGGTGAGCACACCTTTCCGATCTTCACCGAAGGCGCTCGCATCGTCGTCGGCGCGTTCTGCGCGATTGACAACGAGGCGCGAATCCACGGCGGCGGTGCACACATCATCACCAGGGCTGCGGCCTTCCCGCTCAACGCGATCCTCTTCGACCGCGGCAAAAGGAACGCGGCGGACGACATGGACAAGGGACCGACGGTCATCGGCAACGATGTCTGGATCGGCAAGGGCGCGACGGTGCTGACCGGGTTGACTGTCGGCGATGGCGCCGTAGTGGGCTCGCGGGCGGTCGTGACCAAGTCCGTTCCCCCTTACGCGATCGTCGCCGGCAATCCGGCACGGATTCTGCGCTACCGCTTCGACAGCGAGACCCGCGAGCGCCTGCTCGCGCTGCGATGGTGGGAGTGGTCGGACGAGGAGATCCGTGCGCAGAAGCGATGGTTCATGCGTGATGTCGAGTCCTTCCTGGACGAGATGGAGCGCGTGCACGGCATCTCGCGCTGAGCCGCGTGGCCGCGGCGACCGGTACGCGTCCAGCCAGCCCGCCCTCAGGCGGCCGCGCGCGTGCGACCGAGCCGCCGCGCCGCTTCGAGCAGCTCGCGCGGGATCGTGCCCGTGCCGAGCAGGATCGAGAAGTAGATGATCGTCGCCGCGCACGCTCGTCCGATGGCGCCGATCGGCAGCAGCACCGTCGCTCCGGAAGCAGCGCAGGCGAGACCTAGGGCACCCGCGAAGCGAAGCGTGAGCGGGTGCCCGCGCAGCGAGCGCAGGACGACCACCGTCAGGCCGCCGGCCGCCACGGCCTCCGTGACGACGTCGGCGATCGCCCCGCCTTCGGCGCCGAGCTCGTTGACGAGCACGAGCGCGAGGATCACGTTGAGCGCGAGCGCCGACGCGCTCGCGATCACGAGCGGCCGGTAGCGGCGGATCGAGATCAGGTAGAGGGCGCCGGCCGTGAAGACGAAGCTCATCGTGAACATCAGCCCTTGGATGCGCAGCACCGGGGTCGCGCCGCGCCCCTGGCTTCCAGCGATCACGTCGATGATGGAGCTGGCGGCGAGGGCGGTGACCAAGGACATCCAGACGCCGCAGATCAGGGCCACGACCAGCACCTTGCCGATGGCCCCGGCCCCGGCGTCCGGTGGTTGCTCGCGACGTCCGCGCGTCATCAGCGGGAAGATGGCCGTGAGCAGAAGCCCCGGAATCGCGAGGCCTGCCGTGATGACGCGAAACGACGTCGCGAACAGACCGGTCTGGGTCGGCGTCGCGATCGCCGACATCACGATCACCGTCGCATAGAGGTAGATCGCCGCGATCGACAGCGCGATCGCGTAGAGCGAGGTCTCTGCCAGCAGCTCCCGCCACGCGCGCAGGTCGAAGGTCGGCCTCAGCGACGCGCGGGCACGGACCATCCAGGCGATCGCAGCGAGCGCGGCCTCGCCCGCGAGCGCGGAGGCGGCGAGCAGAGGCACAAGCCCCGCGCCGAGCAGCGCCAGCGCGGCGATCAGGACGAGCGCGAGCGTCCTGCGGGCCAGTTCGACGGCCGTCAGTCTGCCCAGCAGCAGCTCGGCCTGCAGTGGGACCGACATCACGTCTGAGCTCACCTGGACGAGCAGGCCGGTGCCGGCAACGAGCACGCCGATCACCATCGCCTGCCCGTAGCCGATCGCGACGGCGAAGCACAACGCCAGGACCACGCCGACCACGGCGAGGGTCAGTCTCATTGCCAGCAGGTTGCCCATCAGCCTGCGGCGATCGAGGTCAGCTTTCAGCAGGAACTCGCGAATGCCGTGAACGACGATGCCGGCCTCGGTCACCCCGCCGACGAGCGCCACCAAGCTGGTCACGGTGACGTAGCGGCCGAATCCCTCGATCCCGAGGTGACGGACCAGCACGGTGGCCGTGCCGAGCGAGACGAGGACGCCGCACGCATATCCGATCACCCTCAGCGCGCCGCCGCGGATGGCCGCCGTCCGCTCGACGCGACCTGCTTGGTCGGAGTCTGCCGTGGTCGAGCCTGCGGTTCCTGGTGGGTGGCCACTCATTGTGCTCGGCCCGCCGAAGCGGGTGCGATCGTCGATGCGCCAGGGCGTTGGGAGCGGAGTGGGTACCCTGTCACGTCGTCAGGGCGAACCGGCGTGTCCCTTCCGATCAAGCGCTAGTCTGCCGCGAATGCGGGCATTCGGTCGGGATCGCGCGCGCCGTCTGCCCTGCAAGTGGATCACGGTGAGCGTCCTCCTCGGCGCGTTGCTGTGGGGCGCCGTCGCGGGCAGCGCGGCTGCGGCGAGCCCAGCGCTGAAGGCGATCTGGGGACCGGCCACGCACAACGGCGTGTCGCAGTTTCCGATCTACCGCCAGCTCGGAGACCGGATCTACGAGGACGTTCTGCGCTGGAACCTGATCGCGCGCAAGCGGCCGAGGCACCCCCGCAATCCGAATGACCCCGCGTACGCCTGGCCGGCGGAGGTCGACTCGTCGGTGCCCGAAGCCGGGCACTACGGAATGCGGGTGGCTCTCGAGATCATCGGCTCCCCGCGCTGGGCAAACGGTGGCAAGACACCCCGGTGGGCGCCGCATCGTGCACGCGACTTCGCCGACTTCGCGGTCGCCGCCGCCAAGCGCTACCGCTCGGTCCACATGTGGATGATCTGGGGTGAGCCATCGCGCTCGCACAACTTCAGGCCGCTCACGCCCGCGCGACCGTATGTGCCGCTCGCCGGCAATCAGCTGATCGCGCCGCACCTCTACTCGCGAATGCTCGACGCCGCCTATGGAGCGCTGAAGGGCGTCAGCTCCTCGAACCTCGTGATTGGAGGAATGACGGACGCCGCCGCGAGCATTTCCACGCCGCAGTGGATCGAAAACATGCGCCTCCCCAACGGGCGCCCACCGCGCCTGGACATGTACGGGCACAACCCGTTCAGCATCCGCGCGCCCAACCTTGCAAACCCGCCGTCGCCGGCGCAGCAGATCGACTTCTCCGATCTCGGCCGCCTGACTGAGCTCGTGAATCGTAACCTCGGTCGCCCGCAGAACCCTCGCCCCAAGCTGTTCCTGTCGGAGTGGACGATTCCCACCGGCGTCGACAACGAGTTCAACTTCCACGTCGATCTGGGCATTCAGGCGCGGTGGATCAAGGACGCCCTGAGCATCGCTGCGCGGACGCCGAGCATCTACGCGCTCGGCTGGATCCACCTCTACGACGAACCGCCCGTGAGCGCCGGTGGCCTGATCGCGGCGAACGGCGTCAAGAAGCCCGGGTTCTTCGCCTGGCAGAGCGGTTGATCGGCGGCACCGACGGCTCGGCGAGGCGGCCTCCGGCCCCGAGCCGCAACCGGACCGACCCGTGTGGGGCTAGCGGCGCTCGCTGCCGAGCGTCAGCTGCGAGAGCGACGCCCCGCCGTCGACGGCGATCGACTGCCCGTTGACCTGAGCCGCGCCGTCGCTCGCGAGGAACGCCACGACGGCCGCGATCTCGCGCGGCTCGACGAGCCTCCCCGAAGGCAGCGACGCGGCCGCGCGCTCGCGCACGTCCGCCGGCATCGCCAGCACCTGCTCGGTCGCCACCAGGCCCGGCAGCACGGCGTTGACCGTGATCCCGAGCGCGGCGTTCTCGCCGGCGAGCGTGCGCACCATCCCGAGCTGGCCGGCCTTGGACGCCGCATATGCGACCTGCCCCGGAAGCCCGGCCGTCGCCGCCACGCTGGAGATCACCACGATGCGCCCGAAGCGGCGCTCGCGCATGCCGCCGATGCACGCCTGCACCGTGCGAAAGGCGCCCGTCAGGTTGACGTCGATGTCGCGCTGCCACTGCTCCTCGCTCATCCGGTGCGCCGGTGCGATCGTCGTCGTGATGCCCGCGTTGGCGACGCACACCTCGATGTCGGGCAGCGGCGGGAACTCGTCGCGCGCGACGTCCAGCGCGATGTCGCATCCCTCGCGCAGGTCCAGCGTGAGCACGTCCAGGCCGTCTGCCGCGAGGCGCTCTGCGATCGCCGCGCCGATCCCTCGCGACGCACCCGTGACGAGCGCCTTGCGCGACTCGGTCACAATGAGGCCCGTTTCACCATCGAAGGAGGAGACGATGACAGACCGCTGGTTTTCCGAGCAGGAGCTGCAGCGGCTCTCGCGGCCGACGATGGACCGCGCCGTCGAGGCGATCGACGCCGGCGAGCTCGACGAGGCGCGGCGCCTGTGCACGGAGATGAAGCACGAGTGGCAGATGCTGCACGACCTGATGGCCTCCGGCGTGCTCGACCTCGTGTCGTTCATCCAGCAGCGCCTCGGCGACGAGGGGGTGGAGGAGGCGTGGACTCAGAGCATGGGGCGCGGCTGGCGTCGCCACCACGACGCGATCGTCGCGCTCGATCGCCGCGAGCTCGTCGAGCTGCTCGCCGCGACCTGGCGCGCGCACTCCTGCTCCGGCGTCGGTCCCAACCCGGGCAGCTTCACGATCTCAGAGGACGACGAGAAGGTGACCTTCACGATGAATCCCTGCGGCTCGGGCCAGCGGCTCGTGCGAAACGGCGCCTACGAGGGACTGCCCGACGGCGGCGGCACGCGCGAGGCGCACGACTGGTCGTTCGGGCGCAAGGGGTTCCCGCTGTACTGCACGCACTGCAGCTTCATGAACGAGTCGATGCCGATCCAGTGGTCGGGCTATCCGCTGTACCCGTCCGACCCGCCCGAGGACTACTCCTCAGACCCCTGCACCTGGTACTGGTACAAGGATCCCGACGACATACCAGAGCGTCATTGGCGCAGGTACGGTGCGAGGAAGCCGGCTAGGGGACGATGACGTTGTTCGGATCGGGCTGCTCCCCCGGCGGCGCCTGGCTGTAGTCGCCGAAGGGCCCGTCGCGTTGGGCGGCGACGCTCTGCACGCCCTCGCGCTCGGCCTGCTCGATGAAGCGCTTGGCCTGCGGCGTGTTGCGCATCAGCCCGTCGAGGATCGGGCCGAGCGCCTGCGTCGAGGCAAGGCCCATGTTCTCGTAGGCCTGGTTGACGATCAGCTTCATCGCGGACAGCTGAGACAGCGGGATCGCCGCCAGCTGCTCGGCACGTTCGCGCACCTCGTCCTGCAGGCGCGCGAACGGCACGGCCGCGTTGATCAGCCCCGCCTCGACCGCTTCGGTGCCCGACAGCGGCTTGCCCGTCAGCGAGTATTCCTTCGCCTTCGTCAGCCCGAGGCGGTACAGCCACATGCCGCTCAGGTAGCAACCCCACATGCGTGAATAGGACGTGCCGATGCGTGCGTCCTCGGAGGCGATCACGAGGTCCGCGCACAGGGCCAGGTCGCTGCCGCCGCCCACGCACCACCCGTGCACCTGTGCGATCACCGGCTTGGGCGAGCGCCACAGGCTCATGAACTTCGGCACCGGCCCGAGCGCCTGTGCCGTGGCGAAGACGAAGTCCTTGCCCGCGTCCCACTCGCCGCCGGTCGTGATCTGCTCGTCCCAGTGGTGAAAGCCCCCGCCCAGGTCGAAGCCGGCGCAGAAGGAGCGCCCGGCGCCGCGCAGCACGATCACCTTCACCCCCGCATCCTCGATCGCGAGCTGCACCGCCGCCTCGAGCTCGTGTGGCATCGGCGGCACGATCGTGTTGAGTCGCTCCGGCCGGTTCAGCGTGATCGTCGCGATCGCGTCCTCGCTGTCGTACAGCAGCGTCTGAAAGGACATCTGACCTCCTCCGGGTAGAACGGCGGGCGGACGGGGCGCCGGATCGGAGACCACCTCACCGAGCCCACGGCGCGATGCTATTGGGGAACGCATCGAGCCAGGCGCTATGGCCCCCTGTCGAGCTCGTCGAGGTGCCTTCGGCGCTGTTCTGAGCGACACTTGGGGGCGTGCGCGCCCTTCTGCAGCGAGTCACCAGCGCGAGCGTGGACGTGGGGGAGCGCCGGGTCGCGCAGATCGGCCCCGGCCTGCTCGTGCTGCTCGGGATCGCCCGCGAGGACGGGATCGGCGCCGCCGACAGACTCGCCGATAGGGTCCGCGCGATGCGCATCTTCACCGATGCCGACGGGCGCATGAACGAGCCGCTCGGCGATCGCGAGATCCTGTGCGTGAGCCAGTTCACGCTGTACGGCGACGCGCGCAAGGGCAATCGCCCGAGCTTCGTAGCGGCCGCACCGGCCGAGCAGGCCGAGCCCCTGTACGAGCGCTTCTGCGAGCGCGCCGGCGCGCAGCGCGGCGTGTTCGGCGCGCACATGGCCGTGACGCTCGTCAACGACGGACCCGTCACGATCCTCGTGGAAACATGAGCGCGAGCAGCCCGCAGCCATATGACGTCCGCGAGGACGTGATCCTCTATGTGATCCAGGGCTCGCACGCGTGCCGCGCGGCGATGCTGATGCTCGAGCACAAGCAGCTGCCCTATCGCCTGGTCACGCTGCCGACCGGCCCCCATCCGATGCTGCTGCGCGCGCGTCGCTTCGCCGGTCATCGCGAGCCGATCCGCAGCGTGCGCGGACGCGCGCATCGCTCGCTCGCGCTGCTCGACCGGATGGGCACCGTGCCGGCGCTGCGCAGCGGCTCAGAGCGCGTGCAGACCAATCGTGCGATCGCGCGCTGGCTCGAGCGCGTGCAGCCGCAGCCGCCGCTGTTCCCGGCCGACGCCGAGCGCAGGAGCGCCGTGGAGGAGGCCGAGAAGTGGGGCGACGAGGTCTTTCAGATGGCAGCTCGGCGGATCACCCTGGCAGGTGGGCAGCACGGGTTGGGTGCGCTGCGCGACCGTGCCAACGACGGGCGGCTCGGGGCGCTGCTGGCCAAGGGCGAGCGCGCGCGCGCGGTCAGCAACCAGGTCGCGGCGCGCCTTGTCTTCAAGGCCGACGGCGAGGAAGCCGAGCGCGAACTGCTGGCCGAGCTCCCGGGCATGCTCGACGAGATCGACCGGTTGATCGGCGAGGGCGTGCTGGGGGGGACCGAGCTGAACGCCGCCGACTTCATGATCGCGCCGAGCCTCGCGCTGATCGCCTACCGCCTCGACCTGCGCCCGCAGATCGAAACGCGCCCGGCACGCGCGTGGCTCGAGCGCGTGCTGCCCGAGCCGCCGCTAAGCGACGGCTGAGGCGAGCTCCATCGGCTCCAGCAGCGCGCGCCCGTGGCGGATCAGGTCGGCCGCCTGCTCGGCCAGCGCGATCGTCGGGGCGTTGGTGTTGCCGCGCGGCACGACCGGCATCACCGAGGCGTCGATCACGCGCAGGCCCTCGAGGCCGTTGACGCGCAGCTCGGCATCGACGACCGCGCCCGCGTCCTCGCCCATGCGGCACGTGCCGACCGGGTGGTAGATGGCGAACGTCGTGCGTGCCACGTGCGCCCGCAGCGCCTCGTCGCTGTCGCCCGCCGGCGTGTTGAACGGGGTCTGTGCGTATGGCTTCATCGCCGGCTGCGCGCAGATGTCGAGCAGCAGACGCAACCCGGCGATCATCCGCTGCATGTCATCGCCGGCCGTGTAGAACGCGTTGTGAATCACCGGCTTGGCCGTCGGGTCTTTTGAGAGCAGGCGCACCGTGCCGCGGCTTTGCTCGGTCAGCAGGCAGGGCGAGGCCCACACGCCGTGCGCCTCCGGGTCGCGCATGCCCTCTTCAATGATGTGCACCGGCGCGACGTGGAACTGGATGTCGGGTGCCGGTGCGCCATCGCCGACGCGCGCGAAGCCGCCCGCCTCGGCGAGGTTCGACGTGAACGGCCCCGTCTGCGTCGCTTCGAACTCCTCGAGCGCCTCCGGCTCGAGCGCCAGCAAGAGGCTCTCCGGCTCGGGCGTCGTCCACACGAGCTGCGTCGCCGGGTGGTCGGAGAGGTTCTCCCCGATCTGCGGCTGGTCGAGCAGGACGTCGATTTCGCGCATCGTCAAGTGCTCGGCCGGGCCTACCCCCGAGAGCATCAACAGCTGCGGCGAGTTGTAGGCGCCTCCGCACAGAATCACCTCGCGCTCGGCGCGCAGCTCCTGCAGCTGCCCGAGCTGGCTGGCCTCGACGCCGACCGCGCGCGTTCCCTCGAACAGCACGCGGTGGACGAGCATGTACGGCATCACCGTGAGGTTCGGACGCTCTTCGGCCGGCCGCAGGTAGGCGACCGCCGTGCTTGCGCGCATGCCGTCCCGCTGGGTCACCTGGTAGAGGCCGACGCCGTCCTGCTCGTCGCCGTTGAAGTCCGGGTTGCGCTGCAGGCCCGCCTGCTCGCCCGCGTCGACGAAGGCGTGCGAGATCTTGTTGTGCGAGCGCTCTTCGCTGACCGGCAGCGGGCCGCCCGCGCCGTGCCACCGCGAGGCGCCGCGCTCGTTGTCCTCTGCCTTGACGAAGTACGGAAGGAGGTCGGCCGCGCTCCAGCCGCTGACGCCCCATTCGTCGTAGTCGCGGCGGTTGCCGCGGATGTAGACCATCGCGTTGACCGACGAGGAGCCGCCGAGCACGCGCCCGCGAGGCAGCGTGATGCGTCGGTAGTCGCACTCCAGCTCCGGCGCCGAGTGATAGTCCCAGTCGACCTCCGTCGAGCCCAGCTGCAGGTAGCCGAGCGGCACGTGGATGTTTTCGTTCACGTCCGGGGGGCCGGCCTCGAGCAGCAGTACCCGTATGTCCGGGTCCTCGCTGAGACGGTTGGCGAGCACACAACCCGCCGATCCTGCGCCGACGATCACGTAGTCGTACATCTGGCTCCCCTTCCTCGCGGTGGGGCAACGATACTCCAGCCGCAGCGGTCTCAGCTGAGCCGGGATCGCAGGGCGTGCGGGATACTGGGCGGCGGCGTGTTTCGAGGGGTCCGCGATCCGAAAGGAGCCGACGATGAACTACAGGCTTGCTTACGCGATTGGGTTCCGCGCCGCGCCCGACCGATGACACCGGGGGAGGCGGAGGCGATGTCGCAGGAGAACGTGGCGATCGTGCGCCGGGCGGAGGAGGCCCTGAGCGTGTCGTTCGAGCGCGGCGAGGCAACGGCCGACCTGCTCGATCTCTGCGCGCCCGACATCCGCGTGGACGCATCGCGCCGTATCTTCAATCCGGCCGTCTATGACGGCCACGACGGACTGCGCCGACTGATCAGGGAGATCTCGGAGGCGTGGGAGGACTTCTCCGAAGTCAACGATCGGCACATCGATGCCGGCCAGCAGGTGGTCGCGCTGCAGAGGATCAGCGCTCGCGGGCGAGAGAGCAGGGCGCAGGTCCAAGCGCCCGCCGCCCTGATCTGGACCATGCGAGAGGGACGGATCGTTCGTGTGGACATCTTTCTCGACCAGGAAGAGGCGCTCGACGTTGCGGGGCTGAAGGACTAGGCGATGTGGCGGGAGACCGCTACTGCGTGAGCCCTGCCGCCTGGAGTGCGTCCTGCTCGGAGTGGAACATCTGCCAGCGGGCGATCTTGCCCAGGCGGATCGTGAAGAGGAAGGCGACCTCGGCCTCCATCGGAGCGCCACTACCTCGCCCGCGGCCCTGCTGGCGCGCTGCGACGAGCACGTGGTCACCTAGCTCCCGGGCGCGCAGGATCTCGATCGACCAGTCGTCCCACGTACCGATCCACTCGGCCATGACGTGCATGAGGCCCTCGTGTCCGCGGTAGTCGCGCACGTCGAGCTGATCTGGAAACTGGGTGACGACGATGTCGGGCGCCACCTGGTCGAGCATCGCCGCCTGATCGCCGCCGAAGTAGCCGTCGAAGGCCGCGCGCACGATCTCCACGTTCTCTCGCGGCATCGCTACTCGGCCAACCCCACGGCTGCGAGCGCCTCGTTCGGGTCGGAGTACATCTCCATGCGTGCCTGCTTGCCCTCGCACATCGTCCAGACCTGGGCAAAGGACATCTCGACCGACATCCCCGCCGCCCTCGATCGGCCACGCTGGTGGACCAGGGCGACCACCTTGTCCCCCGCGTCGAGGAGCTCTCCCACCTCGAGCTCCCAGTCATCCCATGCCGCGGCCCAGTCGCGCAGGAAGCCTTCTGCCGCCGCAACGCCCTCGTAGAGCTGCTGCTCTGGCCAGGCGTGGAAGTTGGACATGTCCCAGACGAAGTCCGGCGTCGCTGCGTCCGCGACAAATCGCCCCGTGTCGCTGAACTGCTCGTAGGCGCGCCGCACGAGCTCGACGTTCTGCTGCGACATCGCCTACTCCGCCATGCCCACGGCCTTGAGCGCGTCGCTCATCGACGGATACGTGCACGCGCCGATGAGCTTGCCATCGCTGATCGTCCAGACGCCCGCATTCTGCTGCTCGACGAGGATGCCCGTCTGTCTGCCTCTGGCCGTCAACCGCAGCGAGACCACCACCGCCTCGCCCGCGTCGCGGAGGACCTCGGGCTCGAAGCGGATCTCGTACATGGCCTCTCGGAACGACTGGAAATAGCGGCGCATACCCTCGTGTCCCCGGTAGGTGTCCGGCTCGGCAGAGACGGACGGCGGGATCTCGATCACGAGGTCGCGGTGGGTCAGCGCGAGGACACGCTCGATGTCCTCGCTGTTGAAGGCGCTCAGCATCTGTCGCACGAGATCAACATTCTCCTGTGACATCGCGCGAGGATACGCCAGCACGGTCGCGAGGCTCGCGTGTCGGCGACGGCAGCCTCTGCGCGCCAGGTGTTCAGCGGCGCCGCGTGCGGGCGTGCCCGTAGGCCGCCCTGATCGCGAAGCCGACCGCGAGCAGGCCCCACACGAGGGCCACGACCGGCGCTCCTTTGGCCGCTGCCAGGATCGCGACGACCAGGCAGGCGACGGCGGCGCAGAGGGAGAAGACGATGTTCGCCATCCCCGGCAGGTTGGCCGATTCGGGGCGGCGCCGCGGCAGGCGCGCCGGCGGGCCGGCGCCGCGCCGCGCCGGCCGCGTCGTCGTCGGCGTGCAGGCGCGGATGAAGAAACGGCTCACGGCGCGCAGGGGGATGAGCGCGCCGTGAGCGTCGTGGCCAAACCTGACCCCCCTCGCCCTGTGAGCCCTCTCCCTCTGAGGGCTGTGCGGATGGGAAGGCCGGAATCCTGGCCATCCCTTCGGGGCTTCCTGCCCCAACTCAATGGTACCCCCGTGCAAACCTTCGCTAACGGGACGCGCCGTGTGCCCGACTTCCCGGCTCAGCCAGGAGGGCGCCGGGAGGCGCTGGGGGAGTCCAGCCTCTCGGCGATCTCGTACGCGATCACACGGGCAAGTTTGTAGCCCCGCACATGGCGGTAGCCCTGCGGCGACTCGATCCGAAACCGCTCCTCGCCCAGAGCCCAGACCGTCACGGCACCGACGGTCAGGGCCGGACCGGCTCCGCCGGTCTCCCGCGCTTGGGGCTCGACCGTCATCTCTCGCCCTCTCCCAGCCCGCTGTCCATGCCGGCCTCCGATCGCACTGCCTGACGCGGGACTACCCGGCTGGCCGCTCTCTACCCATATCTCTAAAGGCGCAGAACATGCCTTGCGGCAATACGCTGCATGCCTTGCGGCAATACGCTGCATCCCGATGGCGCGACACAGACTGACTCGGAGGCTCCTACAGGGCGCACTGATCCTGCCCGCGACGTTGCTCGTGGCGAGCTGTGGATCGAGCGCGAGCACCCCGCCCGGTCTCACCATCTCGGGGCCCGGATTGCAGACGAGCCAGCCGGCGTCAGGACCGAACCGACCCGCTTGGAAGCCGGAATACGAGCACCTGGCCCAGCGCCTCAAGCAGATCGGGATCCCCCCAGGAGGTCAGGAAAAGTTCCACATCCACGCGCTCCTGCACATCTACGTCAACGGGCTCCTGCGGCCGCTGCCAGCGAACATCGGCCTCGATCCGGCGAAGGGGATCGAGTCGAGCATGCACACGCACGACGGCACCGGCATCATCCACATGGAGGCACCGCACCCCTTCAAGTACACGCTCGGTGACTTCTTCGCGGTGTGGGGTGTGAAGCTCGGCCCCGCGCAAGTCGGCGGGCTGAAGGGCTACGGCGGTGATCGCCTGCACTTCTATCTCAACGGCAAGCCGCTCAGCAACCCGGCCGCGCTCGTGCTCCACAAAGACGACAGCATCGTGATGGGGTACGGACCGCCCAGCGGTTATCCGCACAACCCGAGCAAGTTCCTGCTCACCGAGGTCGACAAAGGCGAAGGCGGACTCGGCTGCGGCGCCGCCAAGAAGGGAGAGAAGACCAAGAGCTGCCTCGCGCCCAAAGCGCCGAGCGGCACGGCCACGACGGGCGCGAGTTGATCGGCGGCTGAATCGAGGCTGCGGAACCGCTAGTGCGCCAGCCCCGCGGCTCTGAGCGCTTCCTCTCGATCGTCGTACTCAACGAGGCGCGCCGTCTTGCCGTCGCGCACCGTACACACGTGCCCCAGCTCCATGTCGATCGGCAGGCCGCTGGCTGCGCCATGTCCGATGAAGCGCACCCAAACGAACACCCTGTCTGCGCTGCCTCTGGCCTCGATCGGCTCGACGCGAAGGTCGGGATATGCGTCAACCCAGCGAGCGAACTGCCGGCGGATCGCGTCGATCCCGCGATGGGTATCGGAATCTGGGTCGCTGCTCGAGGCGACGTATTCGGCGTCCCCGTGCCAATACTCGAGCGATGGCTCCCTCTCGCCCGCGTTGAAGCCAGCGTAGGCGGCGAGAACCTTCTCCACATTCTGCTGCGACATCGCCTAGTCCTCCAGGCCGAGGTTGGCGAGTGCGCGGGCGCAGTCGAAGTAGATGACGAGCCTCGTCACCTTCCCACCGCGGATCTCGTGCACGTTGGCACCCCTCTCGCTGGTCTGCCCGAGTTGCACGCCACTCGCCTTCCCGCGCCCGACCGCGTGCAGGATCACGAGCACGCGCCCATCGCTCAGCTCACGGTATTCGTCGGGTTCGACGCCGTACCCCGTCCAGGCGGTCAGGAACTCGCGCCAGCCCGCCGCCATTGCGGCCAGCCCCTTGAGGCTCCTCGGGTCCGGCCCGTCGGCGATCACGAACTCGATCTCGGGGTCCGCCCAGTCGGTCCCGGTGAAGTCGCCGCGTTCCCAGCGCGCGTAGATCGAGCGCACGAGGTCCAGGTTCTCTGACATCCCCTGCGCAGTATCCCGCCAACCGAGGGCGGGGGCGGATTGCCCAATGGCGCAAGCTGTCGCGGATCACGCCCAGAGCGCTGCGCGATCGGTTCCGTGGCCGGTGATCTCCTCGGCAGCGGCCCGGTAGGGTGGCGCGCGGCAATGGTTCATCTGCTGACGGCGCTCGGCTATCTGCTCCCGGCACTCGCTCTGCTGGCGGTGCTCGCGTGCAGGCGCTACCCCGGCGAGCGGGCGCTGGTCGCGGCGATCGAAGAGCGTCGCCGCGGTTCGCTCATGCGCAGCGTGCGTATCGGTGCGCCTCGCGTGCGGCCGCGCGCGCTACTGCCCCGAGGCGGGCGCCTGATCGCATCTTCGCTCGCCGTTCGCCCTCCTCCGGCGCTGCCCGCCCTGCACTAGCCGGCGCCCGCGCCGACGCTCGCACGCCGGCGCACGCCAACCACAGCCAGGAGGATCATGCCTTTCAGCCCCATGCCGACGCGGCGTGGGCGCACCCGCGCGCCGACCCTGCGCCGCGCCGCCGCCCTCACCGTCGCCCTGCTCATCGGGAGCTGCCTGTGGCCGCTGAGCGCCAGCGCTCACGGCATCTCCGGCCGCGCGAGCCTGCCCGTGCCCGCGTGGCTGTTCGCTTGGGCGGCGGCAATCGTGCTCGTCGTGTCTTTCGTGCTGCTCTCGACGATGTGGTCGCGCCCGCGCCTCCAGGAGGTGCATGAGCGCCGCGCCTGCAATTGGCCAGCACTGCTCACGCCGCTGGCCGGAGCGATCGGCCTCGCGCTGTTCGCGCTCGTGATCTATGCCGGCTACGACGGCGTTTCCGGCTCGAAGGAAAACTTCGATCCGACCTTCATCTTCGTGATCTTCTGGGTGGGCGTGCCGCTGTCGAGTGCGGTGTTCGGGGACTGGTTCCGGGCCTTCAGCCCGTGGCGTGCGTGTGCGCGAGCGGCTCACTGGATCGGCGCGCGCTTGGGCCTGCGCTGGCGGGCGCCCCTCTCCTACCCGGACTGGCTCGGGCGATGGCCGGTGGTCGCCGGACTGCTCGCGTTCGCCTGGCTCGAGCTGATCTACCACGACCGCGACAACCCGTCGCTGCTGGCATCGCTGTCGCTCGCCTACCTCACGCTGATGCTGGTCGGGATGGCGCTGTTCGGGATCGAGCAGTGGAGCGAGCGCGGCGACGCGTTCGGTGGCTACTTCGGACTGTTCGGGCGCCTCTCCGGCTTCGCCGTCCACGACCGTGCGCTGTGGCTGCGGCGTCCGTTGTCGGCGCTCAGCTCCTACGGGAGCGAGTCGGGGGCGGTGGCGCTGGTGCTCGTGATCATCGGCATCACGACGTTCGACGGTGCATCCAACGGCGTCGTCTGGAACACGTTGCAACCTCATGTACAGAGCTTCTTCTCAGGGTTGGGGCTGGGCGACAGCCCATCGGACGAGATCGCCGACAGCCTAGGTCTGGTGCTCGCGATCGCGGTCGTGGTCGGTTTCTATTGGGTCGGCGTGCTGGGCATGAGATCCGTCTCGGCCCGCTTCGACACGCGCTGGCTCGCAAGATCCTTCGCCCACACGCTCGTGCCGATCGGCTTCGCCTACGTGCTGGCGCACTACTTCTCGCTGCTGGTCTGGCAGGGCCAGGCGATCGGCTACCTCGCCTCCGACCCGCTCGGGCACGGCACGGACTACTTCGGGACGGCCCATTGGCACGTCAACTACAACTTCATTGGCTCCACCGGCATCTGGTACGTGGAGGTCGCCGCGCTCGTGACGGGGCACGTTTGCGGGCTGGCCCTCGCGCACGATCGGGCCTTGGCGACCTATCGCTCGGCCGAGGAGGCCGTTCGTTCGCAGTATTGGATGCTCGTCGTGATGGTCGGCTTCACGAGCCTCGGCCTGTGGCTGCTCTCGGCGGTGAATACTTAGTCAGACCGGCATGTTCGTGATCGCCCACATCGGCAAGATCCCCGTCGAGGAGTACGCCCCCTTCATCGTTCCCGTGATCGCGCTCTACGTCTACGGTCGACAGTGGAGTCGCCGCCACCGCAAGAAGTTGGCCAAACTGCCCGACGCGGCGGGGGCGCTGGATGAGAAAACGATCGAGTTCGTCGTCTCGCGCTGGGCCGCATCGGATCACAAGGAGCTCGATCGAGAGCAGGTGCCGCTGATGTATCCGCCTGGGCCGGACGGCACTACTGCGTCCGAGCTTGCACGGCGGATCGGCGCCGATCCGCGAAGCGTCACACAGCGGGTCGAGGATCTCGTCGAGCTCGGGTACGCGGAGTACGGCGACGACGAGACCGATCAGCGAATCTGGTTGACGGTCGAGGGCATCCACCTGATGAACGTGACCGAGGACGCGCTGCTGACGGCGCTTGGCGAGACGCGGACACCTGCTGGGCGTCCCTCATCAAGCCGAGCTGGGTGAGGAGGTCGAGCTGTCGCAGTAGGTGTGGTGTCCATCTCATCTCCACCCCCGCCTCGCCCCTTGTGTCCGCAACATGGCTGCTCGCCCGACCCTAGTCGGGCGGCCACTCGACGACAAGCCTGGCGCCGGCGGTTCGCGACCACCTCCAGAGCGCTCAAAACGGGCAGATCTACCGCCGCGCAGGCGCATGCGAGACGTCACGCGGCCTCTCAGGAAACCGTCGGGCACGCCGATAAGAGGCTATGCCCGCCTCGTGGCGCCCAACCGACGACGGCCGCGCCACGATGGGCCGCGTTGCCGGCACGCTGTTCTTGATCGGCTCGGCGATGACGGTGCTTGGGATCCTGCTGCCCCACTCGCCGAAGGTGGATGTCGGCGGGTTCTGGGCGATGGCCGGCGGAACCGGTCTCGCTGCGCTGCTCCTCTTCCACTATTCCCAACGGCTATCGGTTCGGTCTTACGAGCTGTGCATGCTCATCGCCAGCCTCACGATCACCCTCTCGCTGTACTTCAACGGCGAGCGCCACGGGGGTCCGTCGGCGGGCAACCAGGTGCTCTATGTCTGGGTGGCCCTGTATGCCGGTTACTTCTTCTCACGGCGAGCGATGGTCGCTCAGCTCGGCGTGATCGCCGCCCTTTACGCCGGGGTCTTGATCGTCATCCACCCTGGACCCGTCGGTCTCACCCGCTGGCTGATCACCGTCGGGATGGTCTCGGCGGCGGCGCTGATCGTACACGCGCTGAAGATCCGCACCGATGACCTTCTCGAGCGACTCGCCAGGGCGGCTCGTACCGATCCGCTGACCGGTCTGCTGAATCGTCAGGCATTCGATGAGCGTTTGAAGACCGAGCTGGCCAGATGCCGCAGAAATGGACAGCCTCTAGCCCTGATCATGGCCGACATCGACTACTTCAAGGAGAGAAACGACAGTCAGGGACACGCGTGCGGAGATGCGGCGCTGCGTATCGTTGGGGACACCGCACGTCAGGTCTCACGAGGTGCCGACTACGCCGCCCGGATCGGCGGAGACGAGTTCGCGGCGATCCTGTCCGGCACCGATGCCGAAGGAGCCTTCCTGTTCGCCGAGCGGATGCGGGAGGGGATTCGGATGTCGCAGGAGACAGACGACGTCCCGCTGACGATGAGTCTTGGGATCGCGGAATGGGAGGCAGACGGGCTGACGCCGGAAATGCTGAGTCGCGCAGCAGATGAGGCGCTATACGAAGCCAAGGGGCTCGGCCGGAATCAAACGGTTGTTGCGCAGGGGGCCCGCAGGAGACTCGCAACGCGCGCGACCCGACGTCGTTCGGCGAGGCCGGGCTCGCAGCCGCGCCAGACCGAGCTGCTGCCGAGCGGGTATCAGGGGCCATAAGGCGTTCAAGTAGGGCGTGCGTTGATGGCCTCCATGGCGGTCGGGGGCGACTCGTACTCGATGACGCTGGCGCCCAGGTCGGAGAACCCGATCCGTCGGTAGAGCTCGGCTCCCATCTCGGAGGCGCCCAGCCAGGCCGCGCGGGCTCCCAGCTCGAACCCGGCGCGTGCTGACATTCGCGTGAGCGCATCGCCGAGGCCACGTCGACGGGCGCTCTCGACGGTGGCGACATAGAAGACCCCGGCCACGCCATGACTGACGAGTGTCATCGCGCACGCGACCGGCACGTCGTCGATGTAGGCGACGAACGCGGCGATGTGGGGGGTGAGGATCGTCCGGTCGTGGAACAACAGTCCCGCGCGCTCGCGCTCGCCGGGGTCATCGTTTGCCTCGGCCACAACCTTCCCGTAGTCGAGGACCTGCTCGCTGCGCGACACGACGCGGACATCGATATCCCCGGCGAGTGGCGAGGGCTCCGGCGGGTCATGGAGCGCCATCGGGCGCTCTGTCCAGGTCGGGGTGTACTTGGCCGCGCACGCCGCCTTCGCAACGTCAGCGTCGTCGGGTTCGCGGACGAGCACGATGTGACCGTCCTCCCGGGCGACGAAGAACTCACGGGCACGACGTACCGCGGCCGTACCAACGATGTTCCGGTCCAGCCGAATCACCACACGCAGGTAGCGGCTCGGACCCGCCACGAACAGCAGCCCGCCCTCCTCGTGGACCAGCCCGGCCGACCAGCGGGCCATCTCCCGCCACAACTCCTGTTCGTTGAGGGCCGCTCCCCGTGCGAAGTCCGCGTCAGACTGCAAGAGCCAGCTCCGCGTGCTCCCGCGACATCGCCCTACTCCGCCAGCCCCACGGCGTTGAGAGCTCGCGGCCAGGTGAAGTAGGAGCGAATTGCGGCGATCTTTCCATCACGGATCTCGTCGACGACTATTCCGACGGGTTGTCGGATCGTCCTGTTCGAGCCCTTGATTCGTCCGATCGCCTCATACAGCGCAAGGACACGGTCACCAACGGGGCGAACTTCGCGAAGCTCAACGCTGTAGTCGTCGAAATTGTCGGAGAAGATGGCGTCGAGCCGACGAACGCCGTCGTGGCCTCTGTAGACCGCCTCCTCAACCCATTCAGGTCCCGGGTCCCAGACGAAATCAGGCGCGTAGAAAGGTAGCGTGGCCTCTATTCCACCGCTGGCATACGCCTCGAACGATCGGCGCACGATCTCCCGCGTTCTCCCGCGACATCGCCTACTCCGCCAGGCCCACGGCTTTGAGCGCGTCGTCTGGGTCGTCATACATCTCCATCCGCACCTGCTTGCCGTCACGGATCGTAAAGACCTGCCCGAGTCGCATGTCCACGGGCAAGCCGGTGGACTTGGAGCGACCGCGCTGCTGGATGACTCCCACGACGCGGTCATCGCCCGCGTCGTGGATCGCGATGACCTCTATCGCCCAGTCGTCAAACGCGTCGGTCCATTCCCGGATGAACCGCCGCGCACCGTCGATCCCGGCGTAGGTCTGCTGCTCCGGCCAGCCCCGGAAATGCGACATGTCCCAGACGTACTCGGGCGCGATGAAGTCCGTGAGGATGTCCCCGGTAGCTTGACGATGCGCGTAGACGCGACGCACGATCTCAACGTTCTCCCGCGACATCGGCTACTCCGCCAGTCCTGCGGCTTGGAGGGCGTTCTCCCTAGAACCGAAGTCCTCCCATCGCACGATCAGCCCGTTGCGGAGCTCAACCAGACCGCCGGTCGGGATGCTCATCTCGATACCGCTCTGCGCCGCTTGGACCTCGATTGTGCCCCACGCGAGCACCTGGTCGCCCAGATCGACCAGCTCGAACCGAAGCTCGAACTTGCCGAACGTCTGCTCGGTGTCCGCCCTGAATCTTTCAATGCCGGCAATACCACGGTAGGTCCCCTCGGTGGCGGAGCGAAGCGGCAGCCACTCGACATCCGGATGAAAGGCCACGGCGTCCATTTCCCCACGATTCCATTGCTCGATGGCGGCACGGACGATCTCGACGTTCTCCTGCGACATCGGCTACTCGGCCAGCCCCACGGCTCGGAGGGCGTCGTCCCTATTGGTGTGGCTGGAGAGCCAGATCACCTTCCGCCCACGAAAGGTCCAAGCGTGGAAATAGTGGTTCCAGACCTCTGCGCCGCTTCCCCTGATCCGTCCGCCATCGCGCAGGGCCGTGACCAAACGATGCCCGTCCGCCTGCACGATATCCCGGATCTCGACGTGAAAGTCATCGAACGTCTCGAAATAGGGGGCGAGCGCTTTCTGCGCGGCGTCTATGCCCCGAAGCTGGTTGAAATCGGGAGAAACGTCGGTCCAGTCCGTGACGCAGTCTGGGGCGAAGAACTCGGCCGGAAGCGCCTTCTGCTCACTCACCTCCGCGTAGATACGGCGCACGATCTCGACGTTCTCCTGCGACATCGCCTACCCGTTGAGCAGTTCCGTGGCCGTCGGCGGCGAGGCCGCGCGCGAGCCGGCGAGTGCCGACACGAGTCCGGCGGCGGAGAACACGATGCCGCCGATCAGGTCGCGGTCGAAGCTCGCACGGGCGCGGCTCTCGATAACCGCGGATGCGATATCGGCGGCGTCGATCGCGGCGGCGAGCATCATCGCCGGCCGACGCAGCGAGGCCCGAGGGATGCTCGCGATGCCAATCAGCGCCACCGTGACCTGATGAGCCGAGAAGCCCCGCACGAACAGCCGTGCAGGTGGGGCGTCGTCCGTGTCTGGGGCGAGCGAGATTCGACCGGCCAGCCGACGCGACGGAGCGCAGACGACGGCAGCGCCGTAGGCAAGACGAACGAGTGCGTTCGCGGCGATGAGCGATACAGGGCTCTCCGACATCGCCCGCCCAGTATCCCGCTACAGCCGCAGCAGGGACCTCTCGCCGGCCGTTGCCCTCTGCCCGGCGCGACTGGCTGGCGGGCTCTGGACCCGAGAATCGGCGAACCACGCGACCCGACGGCGCTCATAGCGACATGAGCCTGCTCCTTCCGGGGGGCCCTAGCTAGGCGCCCGACTGGCGCGGATTGATCGGCTACTCCCTGAGTCCGAGGTCGGCGAGCGCGTCCTCGCGGTTCCAGTAAAGGGCGAGCGCCGTCACTTTCCCGTCGCGAATCTCGAACACATTCGCCCCCGGCAGTTTCATGCTCTCGATGCCCATTCCGCTGGCTTTGCCGCGCCCGCCGTGGTGCATGAGAACGAGGACATGCCCTCCGTCAAGTTCGCGGTACTCGTCCGCCTCGGTGCGGTAGTCCTCCCACGTCCTCATCCAGTCACGCCAACGCTCCGCCATATTGGCCACCCCTGTGGTCTTCGTAGCGTCGAAGCCAAACGATTCGAACTCGATCTCGGGGTCCGCCCAAGCAGCGGAGCTGAAGTTGCCGCGTTCCCAGTCCGCGTAGATCGAGCGCACCAGGTCCAGGTTCTCCGACATCGCCTACTCCGCCAGGCCTGCGGCGTTGAGGGCTTCGTCGTGGTCCCAGAAAAACCGGGCCTCAATGATCTTGCCGGCCTGCAGGCGAAAGGCGCCCGAGTTCGCAAACTCGGCATCCAACCCACTTCGCTTGCCCCGGGCAAGCACGCGATGCCCCGTTACGACGCGGTCGCCCTTCGTCTCGATCCGATCGATAAGCATCGTCTGGTCCTCGAAGTTGGCCCTCACGCTGCGCATCTGCGCGAGTACGTCGGCCCGGCCCAGCGTTGGCCCCGACTCGGGCCATCCCTCCGGCGCGGAGGCTACGACGTCGGCGTCAAGCAGCCCGACCATGGGGTCGACGTCAGCGGCGTCCCAAAGCGCGTACAAAGGCCGCACCACGTCGGCGTTCGCTCGCGACATCGCCTACCCCAGTTCCTTGGCGCGGCGTTCGGCGGCTGCGCGGGCCTCGTCGATGTCGGAAATGGTGAGGCGCGCGATCAAGCCTCCCACCCAGACGTAGATCCATCCCTCTCTCTGCTGAACGTGACCGGCGAGGCCAGCAGGCCGAGCCTCTTGGAGGACCACAGCAAACACAACTCCGTTGCCGACGTCGTGGACCTCCTCAAGCTTGAAGTCCAATTCCTCATACATGCCGAACCACCCCTCAACGAAGGCACGAATTGCCGCTTGGCCTTCGAAGACGTCCCCCACCGCCCGCCCCTCAAGGACCGCATCCACAGCAAAGCTGCTCATCACCGCATCGATGTCACGGCGATTCCCAGCCTCAAACTGCCTGCGCACACGCTCCACCGGGTCGGGGGTCGTGGACTCGTCAGACATCGCCCGCCCAGTATCCCGCAGGGCGCCTACTCCCGACGACGACCACCGTCTAGCACGCGCAGACGCGTGCCCGTTCTGACAGACATGGGGCCGAGGCCCCATTCCCACACCGCTCCGGTGCGCCTATGCTCGCCCCAATGGCTCGCGGACTCGCGATGGGGGGAGCCACCGGCTTGGCCGTGGGAATCATCGTCAGCGTTCTGACGGACGTTCTGTTCGCGCCTGAGATCGGCTTACTTCTCGGAGTACTGATCGGCTGGGCTTTGATCGGCCTTACCGGGGGGATGGGAGAGTCGAGATGACTTCCCGCCACTTGGTCGTCGCCTTGCTCGTACTTGCAGTCGTGCTGGTAAATGCCGCGTTCCCGACATCGCCTACTCCTCCAGCCCCACGGCTTTGAGGGCTTCGGACAGGTCCTCGTAGGAGGCGGCGAAGACGACCTTCCCAAGCTCGACCTTGAAGGCGGTGACGTACCGCGCGTCAAACGGTGCCCCGCTTCCCTTTCCACGCCCGAAGGAATGGACCGCAGCGAAGATCCAGTCGCCTCGTTCGATGAACCGCTCCGGTTCAAACCGAAAATCGCTGAATGCTTCCCGCGTGGCGTCGAGCCACTTCTTCAGGCCCTCGGGCCCGTGGTAGACGGCGGCATCCGGCGCGAGCACGTTCTCATGCAGTTCAAACTGCGGGCTGATGATCTCAACCAGCCGCGCGATGTCTCCCCGGCTGACGAGGTCGTAGGCGCGTCGCATGAGCTCTACGTTCTCCTGCGACATCGCCTACTCCGCCAGGCGCACGGCCTTGAGGGCTTCGTCCTTGGAGTGGTACTCGCTGATCTCGCTCACCCTCGCGTCGTGCATGCTCGCGACCCATGCGTAGGGCTCTCGGACCTCTGTGGTGCTACCACGGGCGCGAACCTTGACCCATCCGACCAGTACCAGCACGTCGCCGAAATCGATGTACTCGTCTACGTCGAACTCGAACCCTTCGAAGGTGTCTCGCCACATTCGCATCATGGCCCGTATGGCCTCGCGTCCACGGTAGATACCCGTATCGGGCTCATCAGAGCGGGAACGGAAGACGGCGTCCGGGTCGTACAGGACGTCGAGAACCGCGTCATCTTCTCCTCCGCGATTGAAGCGCTCGACCCCCGCCCTCATCGCTTCCACGTTCCCCTGCGACACCGCCTACTCCTCCAGGCCGAGGTCGGCGAGAGCGCGGTCGCGATGCCAGTAGAGGAGGAGCCTCACCACCTTGCCGTCACGCATCTGAAACACGTTCGCTCCCTCGGTCGTGAGCTGCTTGTCGCCGAGGCCGCTGGCTCGTCCGTAGCCGCCGTGACGCATGAGGATGAGCACACGCTCGGAATCCAGCTCCCGGAATTGGTCGACCTCCACGCGATAGTCGCCCCAGGCTCCGAGGAACCCACGCCATCCGGCCTCCATCCCGTCACGGCCGTGCCATCTGCCCTGTTCGGGACCGTCGCCAACGACCACCTCAATCCGCTCATCGGCCCAATCGTTGGAGCTGAAGTCGCCGCGCCCCCAAGCGGTACATATCGAGCGCACGAGGTCCAGGTTCTCCGACATGCCCTACTCCTCCAGCCCAACGGCTTCGAGGGCTTCCTTGCGCTCGCGGTACTCGCGCTGCTCGGTCACTTTGCCGTCGCGGAAGGTGAACACATGGAACTCATACTCCTCGAAGTCGACGCCACTGGCGCGCCCACGACCAGTAAGCCGGACGCCGACCACGACGTGGTCACCGGCGTCGATGAACTCGTCAGGGCGAGCCTGAAGCTCAACGTCTTCAAGGATCTCAGCGAGGTGTCGCAGACTGGCCTCGCGACCTCGATGCGTACTCGCCCCCAGATCATCAGCTCGGTCCCACCAGACGGCGTTCGGGTCGGTCAGCTCCGCCAAGGCGTCGAAGTCGGCGCGATTGACGGCGTCAAAGCGCAGACGCACCAGCTCCACGTTCTCCTCGGACATCGCCTACTCCTCCAGGCCCAGGGCTTTGAGGGCCTCGGCCTGCTCCCAGAAGTTCTCGATCATGAAGATCTTGCCCTTGCGGACGGTATAGACGGTCGTCAACTCCATGCTCATTTCGGGACCTTGGCCCATAGCACGCCAAGCGACCCGCACGACAACCCGATCGCCCGCGGCGATGAACTCGGTGATCGGCTCCACCGCGTCCACGTCGAACGCCGCCCGCATGCGCTCCCACTGGCGCATGCAAGCGTCTCGACCAACGAGAGTTTCCGCTTCGGGCCAACCCTCAAAAGCCGCCCAGATGACCCTGGCGTCATGCAGGGCACCGAAGGCCTCGATGTCGCGGGCGTTGTATGCGTCCAAGAAGGCTCGAATGACGTCCACGTTCTCCTGCGACATCGCCTAGTCCGCCAGGCCCACCGACTTGAGGGCCTGCTGTCGGTTGTTGAAGTAATCGACGCGCACGAGCCTTCGATCAGGCCCAATCTCCCAGACCATCGCGTCCTGCCGGTCGACGCTCACGCCGCTGCCTCGTCCGGTCGCTTTCATGCGGACCACGGCGATCACACGCTCGCCAGCGTCGATGAACGCTTCGGGTTCCATGCTGAACTCCGACCAGGCGGCCGCCCAGTCCTCAAACCACCGCTCGACGCCTGCGAGACCGCGATACTCGCCCGCGTCCACGATGTCGTGGTCGTGCACCTCTATCTCCTCGTCCAGCATGTCCCAAGCCGGTTCGCCGGTGGCGACGAACCGTTCAAGAGACTCGCGAACCAGCTCCACGTTCTCCTGGGACATCGCCTACCCCCGTTCCTCGGCGAGGCGTTGGGCGGCAGTGTCTTCGAAGAAGCGACGAATTGCCGCCCGACCCTTGTACACCTCCATGCCCATGTGCGACGAGTCCCACACTGCGTCCGGCGCAAAGAAGCTCGTCATCGCATCAGCGTCGCCGCTGCCAACAGCCTCCACCCGGCTTCGCATGAGCTCGAGTACGTCTGGGGTCGTGGACTCCTCAGACATTGCCCGCCCAGTATCCCGCAGGCGACTCGACCGTTGGGGATCAGGTGGCGGGTAGCTCGCGCGCTAGCGCTCCGGCCTGCTCGTGCGCTGACGCTGGGGCCTGCTCGTGCGCGCCTACTCCTCCAGGCCCAGGGCGTTGAGGGCCTCGTCGACCTCCATGTAGATCCGTGCCCGCCAGATCCGGCGGTCGCTTCCGAACGTGAATACCGTTGCGACAGGAAACCTCAAAACGAGGCCGCTTTGTCGTCCCTTGGCGGTGACCGTGGCGATCAAGATCACGTGGTCGTCGACGTCACGCACATCATCGGCTTCGATCTGCCACTCAGAGAACTGCTCGTCATTGTCGCGCAGCCACCGCTCCAGCCCCTCGTAACCTCGATACGGCTCCCCCGCGAGCGAGGAGAAGGGACTCTCAAGCTCGCACGCGGGATCGATGTATCGCTGGAAAGCGCTCAAGTCCCGCGCGCCGGTGTTCCAGCGGTCGGTGAGCGCACGCACCAGCTCCACGTTCTCCTGCGACATCGCCTACTCCCGTTCTTCGGTGAGGCGTTCGGCGGCTGTGCGGGCCTCGTCGGGATTGAGGTAGAGCGTGAGCCGCGCGATCCGGGCATCTGTCCACTCGTAGATCCATCCGCCCCGCAGTCGGACCTCGCCCGAGCTACCGGCGAGGCGGCCTCGCAGGCGGTTGACCGTGAGGACGACCCCGGCCCCGAGATCGACAATGTCCAGCACCTCGAACGCGAGCTCGTCGTAGGAGCCGATCCACTCCTCAAAGAAGCCACGGATTGCGGCGACACCCTCGAAGCTCGTGCTCATCCCAGTCGCCACCACCACCGCACCGGGAGCGAAGAAGCTCATCACGGCATCGAAGTCGCTTGCGTTCGTCGCGTCGACGCCCCGCTGCACAAGCTCAAGCACGTCGGGCATTGTGGACTCCTCAGACATCGCCCGCCCAGTATCCCGCGGGCATTTGATCGGCGTTTGCGCGGCTATGGGCGATGTTCACACTTCCGTTGGCACTCCGGTCTCGATACGACCGTGCGGTGCGACCGTCAGCAGGCGAAAGCCCCGCCTTAGCAGGGCTTTCTGTCCAAGCCGGAGTCGGGGGTCGAACCCGAGACCTCCTGTTTACAAGACAGGTGCTCTACCAGCTGAGCTACTCCGGCATCCCAGCGACACAGGCTATCGCCAGCGCCAAGGCCACCGCGGCCGAGAACCGGGATGCCCGCGGCGTTTTGCAGGGCCGAAGGCAGGGTATAGCCGGGCTGTTCGACGGTCTGCGGGGTTCGACGACGGGGAGCGGGAGACATGGGCAAGCGGGTTCGGGTCGTGGGGCTTCTTCTGGTGGTCGCGCTCGTCGGCGGCGCGATCTTCGTCGCCAACGCATCGGCGGAACGTCCGGAATTCGGGCGCTGCCTCAAACAGGCCACCAAATCCCTGAGCAACTTCGACAACGCAAAATGCGTGAAACTCGCGTCCGAAGACACCGGGAACGAAGAAGAAAAGCTGAAAAAAGGCAACTACCAGTGGTTCTCGGGCGTCGTGAAAGCCAAATTCACGACGAAACTCAAAGAAGGGACGCTCGTCACCCTCGAATCGGTCGCGGGCACCAAAATCGTGTGCACCGGCGAAACAAGCAGCGGCGAATACACGGGCCCCAAAACCGTCGGCGGGGTGCTGATCGTATTCAAGGGCTGTGAAGTGGGCGGCAACAAATGCAACTCGACAGGCCGCGCCACGGGCGAAGTTGCGACGGCCACGCTCGAAGGGCTGCTGGGCGTCGAAAAAGTCGGCACCAACACGCCGCTCAACGACACCTTGGCGATCGAACTGCACGCCCCCGCCGGTCAGAACTTCGTCGAATTCACCTGTGGCGGCCTGCTTTCCGAGGTGGTCAGGGGCTCCGTGCTGCACAAGGTCGCGGCGAACGCGATGAAGCTGACCATCACCGAAAAATTCGTTGCGTCCAAAGGAATCCAGAAACCCGATCACTTCGCCTTCGGCGCGCCAGGGGAACACATCCTCGAACTCAGCAACAGCGGAAGCCCCTTCGAACAGCTCGGGCTGAGCCTCGCGACGATCCTCAGCAACGAAGAAAAGGTCGAGGCGAGCACGGTCAACTAGGCCCGGCTCGCGTATGGGCGGGCGTCCCGGCTAGCGCTTGCTGAGCTGCGGCCGGTACGCCCGCAGGCGCTCGCGCAGGCTCCGACGCGGGCGAGGCTCCGACTGGGCCCGGGCCTCTTCCTGAAGATCACAGGTGCGCTCTGCGGCCAGGGCTGCAGCGATGTGCGAGTTCATGGCTCTCCGATCGGGTAGTTGCCTACGCAACGACAATAGCGCGTTATCTGCGCACTCGCCGGCGCGGACGGGCTGGCGCGAGCCGAGCTCGCGTCTTGCCAGCAGCCGGCCGGCAGCGGAGAACGTCGATGTAGGATCCCGGCCGATGTCAGCGCACGCGTCGCATTCCGCCGCCGGGCCGGCCGACGAACCGGCGCTCGTAACCGATCTCGTCTACGACGTGGGTGCGCACAAGGGCGAGGACGCGGCGTACTACCTCGCCAAGGGCTACCGCGTGCTGGCATTCGAGGCCAACGCCGAGCTCGTTCGCGGCTGCGCCGATCGCTTTGCGCAGGAGATCGCCGAAGGGCGGCTCGAGCTCGTCGAGGGGGCGGTGACGGACTCCGCTGAGGCCACCGTTCGCTTCTACCGTCACCCACTCAGCACCTGGGGCACGACCAGCGAGGAGATGGTCTCGCGCAACCTGATGGTCGCTCCAAGCGAAGCCGTCGAGGTCCCCGCCGTGAACTTCGCCGAGAAGCTTCGCCAAACGGGGATGCCCTTGACGTTCCGCTTCGAGGAGGACTCGAGCGGCCCGTTCGGTTCCGACGTCGGCCCATGGCTGGCTCGCCCCGCCGCGATCGCGCGCTACCGGCGCGTGTTCCTCGCCTACCGACTGATCGGCGCCCGCTAGCTGCTGCGCCGAACCCGGATCGGGCGCCGCCTGCACGGGATCGCATTGCGCAGGCTGAAACGGCCGCTCCCGGGTGGTACGACACGCACGCCGCGCGCGCAGCGGTGACATGAACGCGCCCACGTTCATGACTCCGCCGCGCATCGGCTCGCCCCCGCCTGACCTCGCCGGCTTCCAGAAAAACGGCGCGCCCGCGCGAGGGGACGGGATGCGGGCGCGCCTGGTTGTCCTCGGCGCATTGTTGCCCCGCATGGCCATGCGCAAACTCTGACTGCTTCGATTCCTTGCCGGGCGTGGCGGTCGTGGTCGCCTCGGTCGCATGTAACGGCGCGCTCGCGGGCGGTGTAGTTCGGGCATGGAGCAGCAGCGCCAGCGCGTCGCAGACGCCCCCGCGGGGAAAGTCGCCGCAACCGGCGCTGGGCCCGTGCGCGCGCCGGGGGCCGATCTCGAATCCTTCCGCGACCGCTCGCTGCGGCGCGGCGTCAATCCGTTTCTGTACTGGACGCTGCGGGGCATCCTCGTGCCGGCCTTCCTCGTCTACTTCCGCATGCAGCGGATCGGGCGCGAGCACCTGCCCAAGCAGGGCCCGCTCCTGCTCGCCTCCAACCACCGCAGCTTTCTGGACCCGTTCGTGATCGGCATGCTCCTGCGCCGCCCCGTGTACTACATGGCCAAGCGCGAGCTGTTCGAGAAGCGCTGGCAGGCTTGGATCCTCAACGCCCTCGGTGCCTTCCCGGTCGACCGCGGCCAGGGCGACAGCGCGGCGATGGACACGGCCCGCGCGATCCTGCAGCGTGGCGACTGCGTCGTGCTGTTCCCGGAGGGCACCCGCGTGCGCTCGGGCCCGCTCGCAAAGCCGCGCCGTGGCGTCGGGCGGCTGGCGCTCGAGACCGGCGTGCCGGTAGCGCCGGTCGCCGTGATCGGCACCGAAGACGTGCGCCGCGGCTGGCGAATCCGCCCGCGCAAGGTGCGAGTGCGTGTCGGACGACCACTCAACTTCCCGACCGCCGGCAGCTCCTCGCCGTCACTCGCCGAGGGCGTCACCGACCGAGTGTGGTCATGCGTCAGTCTGCAGTGGGAGTGGCTCGGCGGTGCTCCCGCCGTGGAGAGTGGCGCCGCCGTGAGGCGCGCGGCCAGGGCGCCGGCGCGACGCACGCGGGCCGAGCAGTCGGCGCTCGGGGCAGAGCGCGACCGGCGCCAGGCGCGCGACGCCGGCGGGCCTCAGATGCCGGCCCGCCCGCAGCCGGCGAGCGATGAGGAGACGCGCGCGGCCTGACCGCCGCGCCCGCACGGGCCGGACGGCTGGGCGCCAGCGACTGCGGGATAGGGTGTGCGATGAGTGACCGAGGCGCACGTCAAGAAGTCCAAGGCGCAGCTCGACGCGGAGTTCTCCGAGCTCTACCGCGCCCACCTTCGCGACGTCTACAGCTACGCCTACTACCGCGTGGGAGACCACCACGACGCGGAGGACCTGACCGAGCAGACCTTCCTGCAGGCCTACCGCCACTTCGAGCGCGCCCAGCAGGAGTCGAACGGGCGGCCGCTGCGCCCGTGGCTGATCCGGATCGCGCACAACCTCGCCGCGAACCTCTACCGCGACCGCTCGCGCAAGCCGGCCTCGCCGATCGACGAGAACAGCAACCTGACGGCGATGCACACGACCGAGCAGCTGGTCGAGGGTCGCGACGAGCTCAGCCGCGTCCTGGCTGGCGTGCAGCAGCTGCCCGACGACCGGCGCGAGGCGCTGATCATGCGCTTCGCGCTGGGCATGGACAACCGCGAGATCGCGCGGGCGATGGACCGCACGGACGGTGCCACCAAGGTGCTGATACATCGCGCGATCAAACAGCTGGAGGAGATCGTGGGCGACCCGCGCAAGGAGTCCAGCGATGACTGAGGCGCTCCCCAACCTCGAGGGCCTCTTGCGCGAAGCGCTCGCGCCGGTCGAGCCGCCCGAGGATCTGGTCGAGCGCCTGGAGTCGACGCTCACCGCGATCACCGAGCTCGCCGCCGACGAGCTCGAGGCGTGGGAACTCTCGGCGATGCGTGACCCGCGCAACTGGGTGCGTCCGGCCGCGGCGATCGTCGCCGGCAGCGCGGCCGGCGCCGCGCTCGTGGTGCTGCGCGCTCGCCGGCGCGCCCGGCGCCCGAGCGGGCCGCTCGGCGTCAACCTTCCAAGTCTCGACCGCGCCGGCGCCGAGCGCACGCTCCGGGAGATCGGACGAGAGACCCGCAGGCTGTTCGGCGAGCGCTGAGGGGGCCGCCGCCGCGGGTGGTGGCGGACGCGCCGCGTCGCCGAGCTAGTCTCTTCGCAGCGCATGGCCACCTGCTACCGCCACCCCTCGCGCGAGACTGGGGTCTCGTGCTCGAACTGCGGGCGGCCGATCTGCCCCGACTGCATGACGACCACGCCCGTCGGCATGCGCTGCCCCGAGTGCGCCAGCGAGCGCACGAAGGTGAAGACGATCCGCAGCGTCACGAGCCGCCCCGAGCTGACGCTCGCGCTGATCGCCGCCAACGTGATCGTCTTCCTCGCGGAGGGCAACGTCACGATCACCGGGCAGCCGACGAACAAGGTCTTTGAAAAAGGGGCGCTGTTCGGAAGCCTCGAAGGGTTGCCCGATCAGGGGGTGGCGCATGGCCAGTGGTGGCGCGTCGTCACCAGCGGCTTCCTGCACGAGAACCTCCTTCACATCGGCTTCAACATGTACGTGCTGTACGTGCTCGGGCAGATGCTCGAGCCGGTGCTCGGTCGGCTGCGCTTCGGCCTGATCTACGCCGTCTCGCTGCTTGCCGGGTCGCTCGGCGCGTTGATCGTCACGCCCCACTCGGTCACGGTCGGCGCCTCGGGGGCCGTGTTCGGCGTGATGGGCGCCGCCGCCGTCGAGATCCGAGCTCGCCAGATTCCGCTCATGCAGAGCGGCGTCGGTGGGCTGATCCTGATCAACCTCGTGATCAGCTTTACGCTCCCGGGGATCTCCTGGGGCGGCCACATCGGCGGCCTGATCGGCGGCACCCTGGCCGCGTTGGCGCTGCAGCTCGGGGGGCGTCTTCGCGCGCAGGCCGCGTCGCTGGCGGCCTGTGTGGTGCTCGGCTTCGCCTGCTTCGCCGGCTCGATCGCCGTGTCGGAGTCAAGCCAAGCCGACGCCGGCGCGCCGGCGTCGATCGAATCCGGCTAGCGCGCCGCCGAAGCGGGCAGCTCTAGCGCGAGCACCTCGGCCGGCGCCGCCGGCAGCCGCTCCGGGTGCAGGATGTGGCCGAGCAGCTCGAGGCCGTCGATCAAGCGCGGCCCCGGCCGCGAGAAGTAGGCCGAGGCGTCGACGGCGAGGATCCTCCGAGCGCCGAGCGCCGCCAGCTCCCTCGCGTGCGCGACCGCCTCCTCGTGTGCGCGCCGGGCGTCGTAGCCGCACGGCATCACGACGACCACCTCCGGCTCGCTCGCCGCCGCCTCTTCCCAATCGATCACCCGTGAGTGCTCGCCCGGCAGCCCCAGCAGGTCCACGCCCCCGGCCAGCTCGATCATCTGCGGCGTCCAGTGGCCGGCGACGTATACCGGGTCGAGCCACTCGAGCGCGGCCACGCGCACGCGCGGGCGCCCGCGCACCGCGAGCTTGACGCGGTCGATCCGCGCGGCCGCCTGGGCCACGAGCTCGACCCCCTGCTCGCGCCGGCCGGTCGCCTCGGCCAGCGTGCGCACGTCGCCGAGCGTCTCACCCAGCGTCTTCGGGTCCAGCGCGATCACGCGCGGCTGCGAGGGCAGCTGCTCGGCCAGCTCGGCCACCTCCTCGTAGGAGACGGCGCAGACCGGACAGAGCTCCTGCGTGACGATCAGCTCCGGGCGCAGCTCGGCCAGCGTCTCGCGGTCGAGCTCGTAGATCGCCTCGCCCGCGAGCGTGCGCTCGCGCACGGCCGCGTCGATCTCGCCTGCGCTGAGCCCCTGCGGCAGCGCGTCGCGCGTGACCTTCGGCAGCGCGAGCGCCGGCGCCGGGAAGTCGCACTCGTGCGTGACCGCCACCACCTCCTCGCCGAGCCCGAGCGCGAACAGCAGCTCGGTGGCATGGGGAACGAGGCTCACGATGCGCATCACCCAACTGTACGCTCGCTATGCTCGGCATTGGAGATGACCCTGCTCAGCGATGCGCAGATCGAGCAGCAGCTAGAAGGCTCCGAGTGGCGGCGCGAGGGCAACGAGATCGTGCGCGACTACGAGCTCGCCGACTTCGTCGCTGCGATCGAGCTGGTCGAACGCGTGGCCAAGCTGGCCGAGGCTGCCAACCACCACCCCGACATCCTCGTGCACGGCTGGAACAAGGTTCGCCTGACGCTCTCGACGCACTCCCAGGGCGGGCTGACCGCGTCCGACTTCGCGCTGGCCGAGCGCATCGACGAGCCGGTCGGGCCCGTCTTCGACGGCTGAGCCCCGGGGCACGAATCCGCCCGCTTCCGACGCCGTGCCTTGCTACCTTTGGCGGGTCGGCAAAGCATGAACGACGACGAAGAACTTCCACGAAGTAGCTCGGCCCCGAGGGGCCACCCGCGCCGCCGTCCAATCGACCGGCGCCTCCGCTTCGGGCGCGGACGCGTCCCACGGGTGCGAACCGCACCGTGAACGCGATCGGCATCATCGTCGCGGCTGTGCTGGTCGCGGTGAACGCCTTCTTCGTGATCGCCGAGTACGCACTCGTGCGCTCGCGCCGAACGACGCTCGAGCAGATGCGCGACGAAGGGACGAAAGGCGCGCGGCTGGCGCTGGACCAGCTCAACAACATCAACGAGTACATCTCTGCCGTGCAGATCGGGGTCACGCTGACCTCGATCGGAATCGGCGCGGTCGGTGAGCCGGCCGTCGCCGACGTGCTCAAAGGGGCGCTCGGAGACACCCTCAGCCACGGCGCCGCCGTGGCGATCTCGGCGACCGTGGCGTTCGCGATCATCTCCTTCGCGCAGCTGATCGGCGGCGAGATCGTGCCGAAGTTCTACGCGATCGACCGCGCCGAGTCGGTCGCGCGGCGCGTGTCGCGGCCGCTGTATGCCTTCAGCGTCCTGTTCCGCCCGCTGATCGTCGCCGTCACGGCCGTGTCCGACCGCATCCTGCGGCTTCTCGGCGTCGACATGGATGCGGAGCGGCGCGGCGGCTCGCCCGACGAGCTCAAGCGGTTGATCGCCGAGTCCCACGCCGGCGGGCACATCGACCTCGGCGAGGCCGGGATGCTCAGCGGCGTCTTCCACCTGCACGAGCAGGAGGCGCGACAGGTGATGACGCCGATTCCGGCCGTCGTCACCGTCGACGCTGCACAGGACGTCGAGGCGGCGCTGGCGCTGTGCGTCTCCAGCGGGCACACGCGGCTGGTCGTCACCGAGGCCGACGATCGCGACCGCGTGCGCGGGATCGTGCACGCCAACACGCTCGTGCAGCAGCTGATGGAGGATGGCCCGCGCGCGCCGATCGAGCCGCTCGTCCACGACGCGCCGATCGTGCCCGAGACCAAGCCGCTCGACGATCTGCTCGCGGACCTGCAGCGCGCGCGCACCTCGATGGCCGTGATCGTCGATGAGTACGGCCGCGTCGTCGGCATCGTCACCGTCGAGGACATCATCGAGGAGGTCGTCGGCGAGATCTCAGACGAGACCGACCCGGCCGGCGGCGAGGTGCGCCGGCTCGCCAACGGTGACTGGTTCGTGCGCGGCCACGTGGCGGTCACCGACCTCGTCGACTACGGCCTGCACCTGCCGGCCGACAGTGACGCCTACAACTCGATCGGCGGCCTCGTGTTCGCCGAGCTCGGGCGGCTGCCGCGGCGCGGCGACACGGTCGCCGTCAACGGCTTCTCCGTCCGCGTCGAGTCGGTGCGCGACAACCGCATCGAGGCCGTCCGCATCCGCGAGCGCCGCGCCGTGCAGAGCGGCGAGTCGCGTGGCGATGGCCGCGAGGAGTGATCGGTGCCCCGAGCGAGTGGCGCCGCTACGCCCGCCAGACGGACGAGAGCCAAGCTGGCCGATCGTGAGGAGCATCTGACTCACGATCGGTCAAGGACGCAGGGAGCGAAGTGTGCGACAGCACATGAGCGACCGAGGACGCCGGATCGCGCCGGCTCTCGGTTCTCTGGCTTAAACACGTCCGGCCCGCGGGGGGAGCGGACCGGATCGTGTTGCACTGGGAGGAGGCGGGTGTGCATGCGACTTGATGTCGCTGATAGTCAGTATGCCCCGGTCGATGAACGCCAGCTAAAAGTCTCCTGAGCGTTTCTCAAGGCGCGATGTGCGGAACCCCACAAGGCCGATCAGCTCAGCGCGCGGCGCCGTCATCGAGGCGCGCAAGCGCCTCAATAAGAATGAAAGCCGCGCCCGCTCTTGCGGCCCAGCGCGTCTTCGCCGATCAGCTCATCCATTCGCGGCGGGACCGTCTCGCCGATCGTCTCGCCGATCGCGCGGCTCACGTCCAGTCCGACGAGGTCGAGCAGCGCGAGCGGGCCCATCGGGTGTCCCGCGCCGAGCCGCATGCACGTGTCGATCGCCTCGGCCTCCATCCCCGTCTGTTCCTGCAGGCGCACGGCGCTGAACAGGTACGGGAACAGCAGCCGGTTGACGACGAAGCCGGGCACGTCCGGCACCTCGACCGGCGTCTTCTCGAACGTCTCGCACAGCGTCAGCGCCCGCTGGCGCGTGTCCGCGCTCGCGTCCTTGGGGAAGATCAGCTCGACCAGCCGCATCTTCGTCACAGGGTTGAAGACGTGCAGGCCGACGAAGCGCTCCGGGCGACCGCTGGCCTGCGCCAGGCGCTCGATCGACAGCGAGGAGGTCGTGCTCGCGAGGATCGCCTCCGGCCCGACGATCGCGTTCAGCTCGCCCAGCAGGCCGGCCTTGACGTCGTGATCCTCGACGACCGCCTCTACCACGAACTCCTCGTCGGCAAGCTCCTGCGGGTCGGTCACGATCTCGACGTGCTCCGGGTCGATCTCGGCGCCGAGCCGCGCCAGCGTCCGCTCGACCGTCGCCCGCGCCCGCTCGGCCGAGCTGGTCGAGCGGGCCAGCAGCTGCACCGGCCCGTGATGGGCCGCCGTCGCGGCCAGGCCGCATGCGATCGCGCCGCTGCCCGCCACGGCTAGGCGTTTTGGTGAGTCCTTGGTCGGCTCGTTCACGTTCGGCGATCTCCTTGCCCCTGCAGCGGTCTTCGTCGGGCGGTTGACTGACCAGTCAATCTATAACTGGCGCCACCGCGGTAGAGTATGTGCTGCAGGGGCCGGGCACCATCTCAGAGCGCGCCCGCCGGTCGGGAGCGCCCCGCGTTTTCCCCAGAACCGCCGCGCAAAAACTCCTTAGGAGGATGACCCAAATGAGGCAAGCAGAGGGCCGCGAGGTCGTAATCGTCGAGGCTGTGCGCACTCCGATCGGACGCGGGCACAAGGAGAAGGGCTACTACAAGGACACCCACCCCAACACACTGCTCGGCAAGACCTACTCCGAGGTCATCGCCCGCTCGGGGATCGACCCGATCGAGGTCGAGGACGTCGTCGCCGGCTGCGTGCAGCAGTTCGGCGAGCAGGGCTTCAACATCGCCCGCAACGCCTGGCTGCAGGAGGGCCTGCCGATCGAGACGCCCGGCACCACGATCGACAGGCAGTGCGGATCGGCCCAGCAGGCCGTCAACTTCTCGGCCGCGCTGATCGCCGCCGGCGTGCACGACGCCATGATCGGCTCCGGCGTCGAGCACATGGGCCACCTGCCGTTCGCCGCCGGCATGAAGACGCAGGAGGACTTCGGCTACGCCTTCACGCCAGAGCTGATGGCCAAGCACAACATCGTCGGGCAGGGTCTCGGCGCCGAGATGATCGCCGACCAGTGGGAGATCCCACGCTCTGAGCTCGACGAGCTGGCCGTGCGCTCGCACAAGCTCGCCGCCCAGGCGACCGAGGAGGGGCGCTTCGAGCGCGAGATCGTCGCGATGACCGTCGACGGCCAGGAGTTCGTGACCGACCAGGGCATCAGGCCCGACACCAACCTCGAGGCGCTCTCGCAGCTGAAGCCCGCATTCAAGGAGGGCGGCAAGATCACGGCCGGCAACGCCTCGCAGATCTCCGACGGCGCCGCCGCCGTGCTGCTGATGTCGGCGGACAAGGCCAAGGCGCTCGGCCTCACCCCGCGCGCACGGATCGTCGACCAGACGACCGTCGGCTGTGACCCCGTGAAAATGCTCGAGGGCCCGATCCCGGCGACGCGCAAAATCCTCGACCGCAACGGGATGAAGATCGACGACATCGACCTGATCGAGATCAACGAGGCGTTCGCGCCGGTCGTCGCCGCCTGGCGTCGCGAGCTCAGCCCCGACATGGATCGCGTCAACGTCAACGGCGGCGCCATGGCCCTCGGCCACCCGCTTGGCTCCACCGGCGCCCGGCTGATCACCACGCTGCTGCACGAGCTCGAGCGCTCCGACAAGGAGATCGGCTTCGTGACCATGTGCTGCGGCGGCGGGCTCGGCACCGGCACGCTGATTCAGCGGGTCTAATCAATAGGCCGGCCTCAGCGGCCGGCTTCGACTGCATGGCGAGGCCCGTCGCGACCGCGGCGGGCCTCAGCCGTGGTCAGCCCTGCGGGCCGCCCCCGGTCCAGTCCACCGGCACGGGGGGGAGGGCCAGCAGCGCCACCCACGTGGCCGCGTCGGCGACGCCGCTGACCGGGATCGCGTGGGAGGCCTGGAAGGCGCGCAGGTTTTCGGTCGTCTGCGCGCCGAAGAGGCCGGTCACTTCCTGGCTCGGGATCGCGCTTGCCAAGTGCTCCTGCAGCCACAGCACCTGATCGCCTTTGGAGCCTTTTTTGAGTTCCGGGTAGGAGGTGTTGGGCGTCACGCTCGTCAACGGCTGGAGCGGCGCGGCCAGCGCGCTCCAGCCGCTCGCCGGCGTCTCCTGCCAGTCCCAGAAGGAGAAGCCGGTCGAGCCATAGTCGACGGCCTCCTCGCGGAAGCGCAGCACGTCGCTGGCGCTGACGCCGCCGTAGGTCTGACCGAGCGGGAAGATCGGGCGGGAGTAGATGCGGTTGGCGATGTACGTGTTGGCGTAGACCGTGTCTACCGAGGTGCCGATCGTCTTCCAGTACATCTGCGGCGCGTTGTACTGCGCCCCGTTCGGCCCGAGGAAGACCGAGTAGGGCAGCGAGGGGTGATAGCTGACATAGGGGAACGTGGCCAGCCCGAGCGGATAGGCCGGGCCGATCTTGGCGCGCAGGGTGTTTATGTAGGTCTGGGCGGCTGCGTAATGGCCCTCGTACTCCGCCTCGGCGTCGATCACGAGGCAGTCGGCGCCGTTCGCGACGGCCTGCGCGCCCAGGTTGGCCTCGCCGGTCGGGTTGGTCCCGTACACGTACTGCCACGCGCACGCTTTCAGGCCGTTGGCGTGAAGTTCAGCGACCAGCTGCGGCGAGAACTGGCTCCAGTAGTTGCTCGAGCCGTCGGAGCTCTTGATGAAGAGCGTGGTCACGCCCGCCGCGTGCGCCTGGGCGACGATCGAGGCGACGTTGCCGCCGTTGGACTTGCTCACGTACCAGATCCACATGCCCTGGCCGTCGAAGGCCGAGCCGCTGACCGCGCCGACCGTCGCCGGCAGGGGGTGAGGTTTGGGCGGCGGGTGAAGCGCGTGTTTGTAGATGTAGATCGGGCCGTAGGAGCTCGAGTGGCGCCCGCGGCTGAGCAGGACCATGATGTGTCCCGAGCGCGCCGCCCTAGGCACCGTCAACAACAGGCCAGCGCGCGTCTTGCGCAGGTGCGAGATCGGCGAGCGCCGCACGATTCGCCCTCCCGGGGTTCGTGGAAACGCGATCGTCGACCCCGCGGCCAGCCCTTTGCCGCCGATCTGCAGCGTCCCGCGCGTCGAGACCTGGTGGGGGTCGCCGCTGCACCTGGCCCTCGGCACGCAGTTGACGCTCGTGATGCGCACGCTCAGCACGTGCGGGCTTGATGTCGCGCGGCCCTTGTTGGCCGGCGCCGTTGCCACGGGGCCGGCACCGCCGCTGACGCCGCCCTGCGAGGCGGCGCCGGCGCCTTCGGCATCCGAGCTCGGCGCGCCCGCTGACAGCGCGATCAACGCGAAGAGCAGCGCAAAGGCGATCCTTGCAGCGCGAGGCGAGTGTCGAGCCCCGGATCGCTTGTGGACGGCAACTGGCGCCAAGACAATCCTTTCGACGGCGAGTCGAACATCGACTCCGATCGGGCGGCGTCAGAGGTTAGCCGCTCTCTCTTGGAGAACCGGCCTGCGCCATAGAAGTTGCGTGCTTGACCCTAAGGCAACCCGGTCCGACATTTGGGCGGAGCGCCTGTGCACACCCGCCTACGCGCCCTGTAGGGGCCGGTCGCTCAGCCCCAGCGAAAGCCGGCCGCGGACGGGGTCGGCGCGAGCGGGCTCGCGGGCAGGCCGGGCTGCGTGTCGGGCAGGTTGAAGCCGCCAGGCGCCACGTCGTTTGGCGCGTCGGCGTGGAACAGCGCGGCCAGGTACTGGATCTGCTCGCGCCCGACGCCCAGCTCGAACTGCCCGCCGCCGTAGTTGCCGATGCCGCGCTGCGCGCAGTAGTCGTAGGCGTCGAGCAGACTGCGCAGGTCGCCCAGCCGCGACGGCTTGATGTTGACCATGCGCGGGGGGTAGGGCAGCGCCTCGATGTCCGCGATCGAGTGGATCGGCGCATCCCAGGAGAAGCGCTCGCGGTGTCCAGCCAGCAGCGCATCGATCTCGGGCGTCAGCTTGGGATCCTCGATCCAGGCCTGTGGGAAGGCCTCGACGACGCGCCGGTAGAGGACGGGATCGGCCGGCTGGTCGACGACGGTGCCGGTGTAGAAGCCCTTGAAGTCGACCGAGTCGACCGCGCCGGTCGCCTGCAGCTCACCGATCAGCGGCTCATCCCAGGAGCTGGTCGGATCGAGCTTGAAGCGCAGGCCCGGGTAGAGCTCCAGCCGCCTGCTCACGGGCGCGAGCGTCGGCGGCTCGCCGAGGCGCAGCGAGACGACGAAGCGCACCGGCTGGGGCTCGCGGCCGAGCGCGGCGTGAAGCGTCGTGCCGGCCTGGCGCAGGGCGAGGTCGAGCGCGGCCGACTCGTACGCCCACGTGCGGTAGCGCTGGGAGACCTCGCGCTGAGGCGCCTCTGCGAACAGCGACAGGCCCGCCAGGTGCTCGGCGAACGACGCGATCGTGAAGCTTCCGGCGAGCGGCAGCGACGGGCCGGCACCCTGCAGGATCTCGTGGTCGACTGCGTCGTAGATCACGTCCTCGCCGAGGCCCTGCTCGCCCTTGCCGTGGAGGGCGATCACGGTGCTCTTGCGCGTGAACTCACTCGAGACGCTTGCCTGAAGCGGCTGCAGCTCGTAGCCCTCGATCTCGACCGGCAGCTCGGCGAGCCGCTCCCATGTGCTCATCCGGCCGCCTCGCGCTCGAGGCGGGCGACGAGCTCGTCCAGGCGCAGCTCCTCGAGCGCGTCGCCGACCGCACTCAGCTCCCGTGCGCACAGCTCGATCAACGCCTTGCCCTCCTTCACGAGCTCGAGCGTCTCGTTCAGGCTCGCCTCTCCCGAATCGAGCCGACGGATGATCTCCTCGACACGCGCCGACGCCGCCTCGTAGCTGAGCGGCTGCGAGCCTGCCTGCCCCTGTTCGGGGAGCGGCGCGGCAGCGCCCTCGCTCATCGCTCGCGCACCTCTGCCGGGACCGCGCCGTCGGCGAAGCGCAGGCGCAGCTCGCGCGCCTCGCGCGCCCGGGCCGCGCTCGTGAGCGGATCGCCGGCGGCCGACTCCACGACCGCGTAGCCGCGCTCGAGCGTGCGCTGGGGGTCGTGCGCGGCCAGCGCCAGCGCCAGCCGGTCGAGCTCGCGGCGCTGGCGGCGCCGGCAGTCCAGCAGCGCAGCCTCGGCCTTGCGCTGCACGACCAGCCCGCGTCGCGCGGTCACCGTGTGCTCCCCGTCCAGGCGCCGGCGCGAGCCGGCCCGGATCTCGCGCAGCTGCTGGTGCAGGCGTGTGCGCTGGCGCTCGACATGCGCTCCCGGCGCGCGCGAGAGCGTAGCCAGCAGCCGTGCCCGCGACAGCACCGCGCGCCGCCCGTGCTCGCGCAGGCGTCCGGCCACGCCCGGTAGCTCGGCGCGCGCCTGTATCGCCCGCCTGCCGTGCTCGAGCAGCCGCTGCGCCGCTCGCGCCTGCTCCAGCCGCGCGAGGGCGCAGTCGATTCCGACGGCCGCCTCGGCCGCGTGCGTGGGCGTCGAGCAGCTCACCGCCGCGACGTCGTCGAGGAGGGTGCGATCGGTGTGATGCCCGACCGACGCGATCACGGGCACGCGCAGCAGCGCCACCGTACGACAGAGGGTCTCGTCGCAGAAGCAGAGAAGGTCGGCGAGCGAGCCGCCGCCGCGCGCGACGATCACGACGTCGACCTCGGCCAGCGCCGTGAGGTCGCCCAGCGCGCGTACGATCGCCGGCGCCGCGTGGCGATCCTGCACGGGCGCGAACGCCCACACGAGCCGCCCGGCCCAGCCGCGGCGGCGGAGAGCGGCGGTCAGGTCGTCACGCGCCTTGCCCTGCTCGGCCGTGACGATGCCGATCGAGCGCGGCACGAGCGGGCGGGCGAGGAGCTTCTGCGGCTCGAGCAATCCCTCCGCGTCGAGCTGCTTGCGAAGCCGGTCGATACGCGCGAGCAGGTCGCCCTCGCCGGCCACGCGCAGGTCGGCCACGGCGAAGGAGAAGCTTGGCGAGGAGGTGGCGCTGCCGGGGTAGTAGTCGCAACCGCCCGCCACGACCACCTGGACCCCCTCGCTCGGGGCGTGCCCCGCCCGGGCCACGATCGCCTCCCAGTCGGCGCGCCACGCGGCGCATGGCAGCGCCCCGTTCGCGTCGCGCAGCTCGAAGTACACCCGCGCGCGCGAAGGCCGCAGATTGACGAGCTCGCCGACCACCTGCACCCGCGCGAACGAGCGCAGCCTGCCGCGCAGCGCGGCGGCGTACTCGCCCACCGCGAACGGCCCGGCGAGGTCGCTCTCGGGGATGCCGCCGTCGGCGCGCAGCGGCTCGATCGGGGGGTCCGTAGGGGCCATGCAGAGCCAGCATAGGCGGTACGATCGACATCAATGCGCGGCACTCGATCCCTGCCCTCCGGCGCCTAGCGGCGGGCGCCGTGGCGAATCGCAGCAAGGGCGGACGCGGGCGCTCGCGCAAGCGTCGCTCGGCCGCTCGCGCCAAAGCCGGCGCGGCCGTGGCCGGCGCGGGCGAGACGCTCGGCGAGCAGCAGCAGGAGAGCGCGTCCAGCTCCTCACCGGCCGCTGCGCCGCCCGCCGGCGCCCGTCGGGAGACGGGGGGACGAGTCCGCGCGAGCGATCGGCGGAGGTCCGGGGCGCAGTCCAAGCCCGATGGCGGCTACCGCGCGCCCGGCTCTGTCGGCGAGCGCCCGCACGCGCCCTGGCATCCCTTCCCGCTGGCCGAGCTCGCGATCCTGGTCGGGCTGATCGCGGTGGCGATCGGCGCCGCGCGCGGGGAATCGGGCAAAGCGCTGCTGCTCCTCGGCGTTGGCGTCGTCGTGCTGGGAACGCTCGACACGACCATCCGCGAGCACCTCAGCGGCTACCGCTCCCACGCGGGGCTGCTCGCGTCGGTGCCTACCGCGCTCATGCACGGGGCGATCGCGCTGGGCCTCTATGCGCTCGGCGCCCCCCCGGTCACGTGGGTGCTCGTGCCCCTTGCGATCGACGTGCCGGTGTTCTCGGTCTTGGTCAAACTGCTGCGGGCGCGCTTCCAGGACGCCCGCCGCGAGCGGGTGTTCGCGGGGCGGCGCTAGACGCGCCCGGCGGCGCGGTCGTCGAGCGAGGGCAGAGTTCGCTCGCCGGGAGCCCCCGGCTCCCCGCGCACCTCGCCGTCGAAGCCGAGCCGCTCCAGGCGAGCTATCTCGCGGGCGCCTTCGATATAGGCCGGGTCCTCCTCGGGCAGCCCGGCGATCAGCTTGGCGATGCGCGCCCGCAGCTGCAGCGCGAAGTGCGGCGTGGAGGCGCCCATCAGCTTGCGCACGTCCTCGACGGTCACCCCGCCGGCACGCTCCTTCTGCAGCGTCCGCGGATCCTCTGCCTCGCTCACCGGCTCCTCATCCGCTCGAGATCTGGGTGCTGTCGTGTGCTCGTCCGTGGACTCATTCGGCTTCGGCCACCGACTGTTCGGCGGGCGACTGCTGGCGCGGGGCGATCTCGAGCACGGTATCCAGTTCGGCCTGTGCCAGCGCCGAGATCGCGCTTTCGTCGCCGATCAGCCAGCCGTGATTGTAGACCTGACGCACGGGCGGGATCGCGCTCGTGTAGCCCGGCTCGATGTTGCTCAAGTACTGCGTCAGCGGGGCCGGCACGGAGGCGCTGTGTGCGAGCAGCAGCAGCGGGCCGTAGTCGCCGTGCGCTGACAGCGGCGAGGCGGCGGGCGCGTCGAGCGGGCGCGCCACGTTGGCGAACACGAGACCGTGGCCCGCTTCGTGGATGCCCCAGCCGAACGACCCGTGCGAGAAGCGCGAGACGGAGATCGCGTTTTCGACGGGGTCGTCGCTGGCCTGGGCCGTGCCTTCGCCGCCCCCGGCTTCGCCGATCACGCGCACGACCGTCCCGAGCCGAGCGAGCGCGGCGTAGGCCTGATGCTGCAAGGTGGTCGGCGCGACCACATAGATCGTCGGATGCGACAGCGCCTTCAGCGCTTCGGCCGTGGGCGCGGGCACGCCCGCCCGCGTGGCGAACAGGATCGGCGCGCCGCTCACGGCGGCCAGCGCGGCGGCCGGCATCTGCAGGGCCTTCGGCGCTTCGACGGCGATCACGATGACATCGCGCGGTCGGCGCCCCCGTGCCTGTTCGAGGACACGGAGGACGCCGACGGCTGTGCTCGACGCAGCGACGCCGTCGCCTTCGCCTTCGCCGCGCGCGCCGTTGCCGACCGAGCCGGTCCCCGCACCACCACCACCGCCCGTGCCGGTTCCCGGCGTGCCTGTGCCCGCGGAGCCGCGGCCGGCGGCACCGGCGACCGTCCTGACCCGGTAGCCGGAGGGGACGGCGGGCGCGGCGCCGACGGCGATCGCCTGCGCGCCGGCGAGCGCGGAGGCGCCGATCGGGCGCATCGTCTGCAGCGCCTGCTCGCTGACTTCGGGCAGGGAGCCGTCTCGGGCATACAGCAGCGGCGCGCCGAGTGGGGCCGAGGCGAGCGAGGAGGAGGCCAGCGCGGCCGGCCAGTCGCCTTCGTCGACGAGGGCGACCACCTGGGGGCGCGTGGCGGTGGTGAGGCCCGGATAGATGGCCTGGGCGACGGCGGCCGCGTCGTCGGCAGGCTCGGCGCCTCCGAGTCTGGTCGTGTTCTTCGTTGAGATGCCCGCGACGCCGCGCGCCTGCGGGGCGGGCACAGTCCCCGAGCGCGTGCCGGCGCTCGTGCCGCGCTCATGACCACCCTTGCCGCAGCCGGCGAGGATCGCGATCGTGCCCCCGCAGAGCGCAAGCGCCGCGAGCAGCCGAAGCGGGGATGCGCGCATCCCCGCGCACACTAGCGGGAGCGTCGGCGCGCGAGGCGAGGTTCGCCGGGTCGGCGCAGGAGTCGTGGTGCCGACGGGGAAAGCCTAGGTTCGAGTGCTCGCCACTCGGGTATGTGAGGCGAAAATTTTGCTTGTTTGCAGGCAAAAAGTGCACACCGGCGCCCACCCGCTGCAAGCGTCATTGCAGTTTGCTAGCGTGCCGCGCCAAGAACGCCGAGTCCCTGACCAGATGTCAGAGACCGGGGGACCCAGGTTGTTGGGGCGAATCCCACGCAGAGTCGTGGGAAGCGCAGGCTCTTTCAGCGCTAGCCCGTCAGCTAACCCCGGAGGCCGACGAAAGAGGTTGTTGTTTTGCGGGTGCCCACCCTCAGCACGTTCCTAGGCAGTTTGACGATCACGGCCATCGCGGCCACCCCGGCCATGGCGACCACCACTGGCGGAGCCGCCGCCGGCAGCACCACAACGGCGACGCCGGCTCCGACGAGCGCTCCGGCGATACGCCTTACGCCGATCACGTCGAAGTCGCGCAAGCTCTCATACAAAGGCCCGATCTACCAGAGGACGGCCACCGGCGAAGTGATTCCCTACGCCACACCGGCGCCGGCGGGGCAGCTGACCAACGCGACCGGCGGCAGCACCGCCAGCGGGACCACGGCCACGACGGCCGACACGAAGCCGCAGCTGCTCGTGCCGGGCTCGCTGGCGCGCTACGTCAATGGCCTCGCAGCGGCGCCGATGTCGGCTCCGGAAGCCGTGCAGAAGGTGATCTGGGCGGGCAACGAAATCATCGGGCTGCCCTACATATACGGCGGCGGACACGCGTCCTTCGAATCGCCCGGCTACGACTGCTCGGGCACGGTGTCCTACGCCCTGCACGGCGGCAGCCTGCTGACAACGCCGATGGACTCCTCCGAATTCATGAAGTGGGGCTCGCACGGCGCCGGCCGCTGGATCGCGGTGTTCGGCAATTCGGGTCACGCCTACATGGATGTCGCGGGGCTGCGCCTGGACACGAGCGCGGCCGACGACCCGAGCAATCAGCAGGGTCCTCGCTGGCGCCCGCTGCGCACGGAAAACGCGGGCTACACGGTCCGCCACCCGCTGGGGCTGTAGTCGCTCTCGGATCGCCCGTGGTCGGCTAGGCTTGTGAGAGCCGGCCGATCGCGGTCGGCCGCCCCCGCGAAGCAATAGGAGGAACAGATGGCCGGTCTGACCGGGCGCATGTCAACCGTCGTGAAGGCGAAGGTCTCGAAACTGCTGGATCGCGCCGAAGACCCGGCCGAGACGCTCGACTACAGCTACCAGAAGCAGGTCGAACAGCTGCAGAACGTGAAGAAGGGCATCGCCGACGTGGTGACCGCCAAGAAGCGGCTGCAGATGCAGGAAAAGACGCTTCAGCAGAGCGTCGTCAAGCTCGACACGCAGGCGCGCCAGGCGCTGTCGGCCGGCAACGAAGACCTGGCGCGCACGGCACTCGAACGCAAGAACGTGGCGCAGACCGAGCTGCAGGGCCTCGACACGCAGGTCAACGAACTGGAAGCCCAGCAGGAGAAACTGACCGACTCCGAGCAGAAGCTGCGGGCCAAGATCGAGGCGTTCCGCACCAAGAAGGAGGTCATCAAGGCGCAGTACTCGGCCGCCGAGGCCCAGGTGCGCATATCCGAGGCCGCGACGGGCGTGGGCGAGCAGATGGCCGACGTCGGCCTGGCCATGCAGCGCGCGGTCGACAAGACCGAAAACATGAAAGCGCGCGCCGACGCCGTCTCCGAGCTGGAAGCGGCGGGCACGTTCGACGACATCACGGCGCTCGGCTCCGGCGAAGACGACATCGACCGCCAGCTCAAGCAGCTCTCCAGCCAGCCGGCCGTCGACGACGACCTGGAGAAGATGAAGAGCGAACTGGGGCAGGGCGGTGGCGATACCCCGCAGATCGCCTCGGGGAGAGGCGCCGGCGAGGGCGCCGGCTCGGGCGAGAGCGGCAAGGCATGATCGTCCGCATCTCCGGCGAGGACCAGTACCGGCTCGCCGACGAGCAGAAGGCCCGCCTCAACGTCCTCGACAACGCCGTCGTCGCCGCGGTCGAGGCAGACGACGAGGCGGCGTTCGACAGCTCCTTCGCCGAGCTGCTCGAGTTCGTGCGCTCCGTCGGCGAGCGTGTCGACGACGACGAACTGGCGGGCTCCGACCTGATCCTCCCGCCCCCCGACCTGACGCTCGCCGAGGCCGAGCACGAATTCACGGGCGACGGGTTGATTCCGGACTAGCTGCGGCTAGATCGGAATCCCCCAGAGCGGGAACCACCGCTCGATCTCGGGCTCGAGCGGCAGCTCGGAGCCGACCTGAGCCTTCAGTTGCAGCTCGCGCTCGACGGAGTGCTCCTGCTCGCCACCGGGGGCGGGAACGAACGGGTACCAGTTGCCGCGCTTGTAGTTGTAGATGAAGTAGATGCGCTGCTTGCGCGAGTCGACGAAGGCGAACACTGCGCAGAGGATGCGCTCGCCGAAGCCGGCGGTCTCGATCGAGCCGGAGACGGCGTTGATGCCGACGGCGAGGTCTTCGACGTTGGCGGCGCCCTCCGGATTGCGCAGGATCATCCAGCGGTAGCCGTAGCTGTCGTCCTGGGTCTTGACGGTCGTGCCGCTGTCGCCGCCGGTGGCGGTGACGACTTCTTCCATGTCCCTCAGGGTCGATTCGAATTCGCTCGTGGCGAGCGCCTGGAAGACGATGGCGGCGCTGCCGGCGGGGTCGACCTGGTGCTCGGCCTGCAGGTCGACGTAGGCGGTGGTGATCGCGAACAGGCGGTCGGGGGCGGGACCCTTGACCTGGTGCCGGCCGGTGAGGATGTCGCGCAGGCCCACTGCTCAGAGCCTATCCCGGTAGGGCCTGCTCAGGCGTTGGCGGTGCTCAGGCCACCCTGCAGTTGCGACTCCAGGCGCTCGAGCGCGGCGAGGCGCTGCTCGAGCGGCGGGTGGTCGGCGAACAGGTTCATCAGCGACTTCTTGGCGCGCGGCGGGATGATGAAGAAGGCGCTCGAGCCTTCGACGCGGCGCAGGTCCTGGCTGGGGGCGCGTTCGATCGCGCCGCTGATCTTGATCAGCGCGGAGGCGAGCGCGCTCGGGCGGCCGGTGAGCACGGCCGAGCCGCGGTCGGCGGCGAACTCGCGATAGCGCGAGAGCGTGCGCAGCAGGACGAAGGAGACGACGTAGACGACCACGGACACGAGCACCACGATCATGATGTCGCGCTCCTCTTCGTCGGAGCCGCCACCGAAGAAGAAGGCGAACTGGGCGATCAGCGACGCGAGCGAGGCGAAGAAGCTCGCGAGCGTCATCACCATCACGTCGCGGTTGATCACGTGGCTGAGCTCGTGCGCCATCACGCCTTCGAGCTCGGCGGGGGAGAGCGTGTCGAGGATGCCGCGCGTGGCGCACACGCTGGCGGACTTCTGCGAGCGCCCCATCGCCAGCGCGTTGGGCATCGCGGTCTCGATCACGCAGACCCGCGGTTTGGGCAGGTCGGCCTGTACGCAGAGCCGGTCGATGATGCCGTGCAGCTCGGGCTCCTCCTCGGGCGAGACCTCTTTGACGCCCATCGTGGCCATCGCGAGCTTGTCCGAGCCGAACAGCTGCATGAGCAGCAGCACGAGGGCGATGACCACGATCAGGCCGGCGCCGGCGCCGGCGGCGAACAGCACGCCGATGAAGACGGCATACAGCAGTCCGAGCAGGAACAGCGTCAGCAGCATGCGAGCCTGCAGGCCCGTGTCTTTGCCGAAGCTACGTCGGGTCACGACCATGGCCAGATTGTCGCAGAAGGACATACACGTGCCCTAAAGTTGCGCGGGCGCGTCGATCGACCGGTCGGAGCGCGCTCCGCCACCCCCGACGATGCTCGACACCTCCCTGCGATGAAGCCCGAGATCCAGGTCCTCGGCATCTCGATCAAGACGTTCGGAGTGGCGTTCGCACTCGGCTTCATCGCCTGCGGCGCGGTCGTGGCCAGGCGCCTGCGCGAGCTCGGCAGGCCGGTCGACTGGGCGTATGAGATCACCTTTGCGGCGCTCGTGGGCGGCGTGGTCGGTGCGCGCGCCTACTACCTGGTCCAGCACTGGGACACGGCCAAGCACGACCTGCTGGGCACCATCTTCTCGGGCTCGGGGCTCGTCTGGTACGGCGGCGCGATCGGCGGCGCGATCGGCGTGATCGGCTGGATGCGCTGGCGCAAGGTTCTCGAATGGCGCCTGCTCGACGCATGCGCCATCGCGCTCGCGCTCGGCTATGCGATCGGGCGCATCGGCTGCCAGGTCTCGGGCGACGGCGACTACGGGATCCGCTCGAGCCTGCCGTGGGCGATGGGCTACCCGCACGGCACGCTGCCGACGCCGCCGGGGGTCGAGGTGCAGCCGACGCCGATCTACGAGACGGTCGCCATGTGCCTGCTGGCATGGGGGCTGTGGCAGCTGCGCGACCGCGTCAGGCCGGGCGTGGTGTTCGCGCTGTACCTGCTGTTGAGCGGGCTCGAGCGCTTCCTGGTCGAGTTCATCCGCCGCAACACGGAGGTCTTCGCGGGGCTGACCCCGCCACAGTTGGAGAGCCTCGCGCTGATGGCGATCGGCCTCACCTGGCTCGCGCTGATGGCGCGCCGCGGCGGGGCGGCGTCGCTGCGCGCCTCGCCGGCCTAGCGCGCGCTCCCCAAGCGCGCGAGCGTGATGCGCTCGCGGCACGCGATAATCCCGATCGTGGCGACCGAGACGATGCTCTCCGACGTGTTCCCGCTCGGCAGCCGGCTGAACGAGGCCGGGCGGCTGGAGGTGGGTGGCTGCGACACGATCGAGCTGGCACGCGAGTTCGGCACGCCGGCATACGTGGTGGCCGAGGACGATCTGCTGGCGCGGGCGCGCGCGTTTGGAGACGCCGCTGCGCAAGCCGGTCACGCGGACTTCCACGTCGTGTTCGCCTCCAAGGCCTTTCCCTGTACGGCGGTGCTGGCGCTTTTCGCCGAGCAGGGGCTGTGGTGCGACGTGGCCTCCGGCGGCGAGCTTCACCTCGCGCTGAACGCGGGCTTCGCTCCCGAGCGGATCGTGCTGCACGGGAACGCCAAGTCGCAGGATGAGCTGTGCACGGCGCTCGAGCGCGGCGTCGGTTTGGTCGTCATCGATAATTTTGATGAGATCGATCGATTGCAGCGGCTCGTGGAGTCGCAGGGCGCGGGAGGAGTCGTCGCTCGCTCGGAGGCTCAACGGGTGCTGTTGCGGGTCACGCCGGACGTGCGCGGCGAGACGCACGAGAAGATCTCCACGGGCCAGGCGGACTCGAAGTTCGGCTTCTCGCCGGCGCACGCGGCGGAGGCGGTCGCCCGTGTGCAGGCGATCGAGGGGCTGTCGCTCGCCGGCCTGCATGCCCACATCGGCTCGCAGCTGCTCGCGCTCGAGCCGTTTCGTCTGGAGGTCGCCGAGCTGGCGAAGCTCGGCGACTTTCCGGTCTGGGATCTGGGTGGCGGGCTCGGCGTGCGCTACACGAGCGACCAGCCGCAGGCGCCCTCGATCGAGCAGTACGTCTCGACGCTGCTTGCGGCGGCGAGCGAGCACGGCATGGGCGCGCCCGGTAGGCGCCTGCTGGTCGAGCCGGGACGCGCGCTGTGCGCGAACGCCTGCGTCACCCTCTACACGGTCGAGTCGGTCAAGCAGAACGTCTCGCGCTGGGTGGGGGTCGACGGCGGCATGTCGGACAACCTGCGCCCGATGATGTACGGCGCGCGCTACGAAGCGCACGTGGCCGATCGCTTCGACGGGGACGTGCGCTGCGAGCTCGCCGGCAAGCACTGCGAGTCGGGCGACGTGATCGTGCGCGAGGCGCTGCTGGCCGACCCGCGCCCGGGCGACGTGATCGTGACGCCCGCCACGGGCGCCTACGGTTATGCGATGGCCAACAACTACAACGGCGTGCCGCGGCCGCCGGTGATCTTCTGCAGGGACGGCGATGCGCGCGTGGTGGTCAGGCGCGAGCGCTTCGACGATCTGACCGCGCGCGATGCCGGCTGAGGCGCGCACCGCGGAGGACGTGGCCGCCGGCGCGGCCGGTGGACGCAGGCCGTTCCAGGTCGGCCTGCTCGGACACGGCACGGTCGGCAGCGCCTTCGCCGCGCTGCTCCACGAGCGCGCGGATGAGATCGAGCGCTTCAACGGCCGGCGCCCGGTCATCTGCGGCGTGCTCACCCGCTCTCGCGGCGACTTCGAGCAGATCCTCGCCGACTCGGACCTGCTGGTCGAGGTGATGGGCGGCATCGAACCGGCCCGCGAGTACCTGCTGCGCGCGCTGCGCGGCGGCAAACACGTGGTGACGGCCAACAAGCAGCTGCTGTCCCAGTACGGCGAGGAGCTGTTCGAGACGGCCCGCGAGCAGGACGTGCGGCTGCGCTTCGAGGCGGCCGTGGCCGGGGCGGTGCCGGTCGTGCGCGTGCTCGAGGAGTCGCTCTCGGCGACGCCGATCGAGCGCATCCACGGGATCGTCAACGGCACGACCAACTTCATCCTCTCGGAGATGGCCGCCGGCTCGAGCTATGCCGAGGCGCTCGCCGAGGCCCAGCGCGTGGGCTACGCCGAGGCGGATCCCTCAGACGACGTCTCCGGGCGCGACGCGGCGGCGAAGATGGCGATCCTCGCGCGCCTGGCGTTCGGCTCGCCGGTCCATCTCGAGGACGTGCGCTATGAGGGCATCGAGCGTCTCGACGCGGACGACCTCGAGTACGCACGCGAGCTGGGGCTGGGACTCAAGCTGGTCGGCACGGCCGAGCGCCGCGACGGCGGCCTGTCGGTGCACGTGCATCCCACCTTCCTGTACTCAGGGCATCCGCTCGCCTCGGTCTCGGGCCCATTCAACGCGGTCACGGTCGAGTCGGACACGATCACCGAGATCACGATCTCGGGCCCGGGCGCCGGGGGGCGGCAGACGGCGAGCGCCGTGCTGGGCGACGTGGTCAGCGTGATGACGGGCGGTGCGCGCCCGCCGGCGCCGCCGCTCAAGCTCGAGCTGATCCAGGACGTGGCCAGCGCCTTCTACCTGCACCTCGACGTGCAGGACGTACCGGGCGTGCTGGCGGCGGTCACGAGGGTGCTGGGCGATCACGACGTCTCGATCAGGTCGGTCGTGCAACGCGGCATCGCCGAGCACGCGCGCCTGGTGATGGTGACCCACCCGGTGCTCGAGTCGAGCCTGCGCGCGGCCGTGAGGGAGGTCGACGCCTTCGACTTCATCCGCGCGCCGACCCGAGCGATACGCGTGATCGAAGAGGAGTTCGGTTGAGATGACGGTCCCGGCGGACATCAACGAGCTGCCGCCGGTGCCGCTGCCGCGCGTGGAAGGCGCGGCGTTCTCGGGCACGCACGTGCCGCTGATCGAGCGTTACCACGAGCGCCTGCCGTTCGAGCCGGGCGACAAACTGGTCAGCCTGCAGGAGGGCTCTACGCCGCTGTTGCGTGCTCCGGTGCTCTCGCAGATGGTCGGCGCGACGGTGCGGCTCAAGCTCGAGGGCGCCAACCCGACGGGCTCGTTCAAGGATCGAGGGATGACGTGCGCCGTGTCGGCCGCCGCGCGCGACGGCGCCAGGGCGGTGATCTGCGCCTCGACGGGCAACACGGCGGCGAGCGCGGCGGCCTACGCGGCCCGGGCGGGGATCACCTGCGCGGTGATCGTGCCGGAGGGCAAGATCGCCCAGGGCAAGATGGCCCAGACGCTCGTGCACGGCGCCCGCGTGATCTCGCTTGCAGGCAACTTCGACCAGGCGCTGACGCTCGTGCGGGAGCTGACTGCGACGCACCCGATCGTGCTCGTCAACTCGGTCAACGAGTTCCGCATCGAAGGCCAGAAGACGGCGGCCTTCGAGATCCACGAGGCGCTGGAAGGCGGCTGCGAAGCGCTGTGCATCCCGGTGGGCAATGCGGGCAACATCACCTCCTACTGGCGTGGCTTTGGCGAGATGGGGGCGGCGCCGAGGATGCTCGGCTACCAGGCGGCCGGGGCTGCGCCACTGGTGGAGGGCCACCCGATCGAGCACCCGGAAACGATCGCCAGCGCGATCAGGATCGGCAACCCGGTCCGCTGGGAGGACGCGATGGCGGCTGCGACGGACTCGCGCGGGGCGATCCGCGTGGTGAGCGACGAGGAGATCCTCACCGCCTACCGCCTGCTCGCCTCCAGGGAAGGGATGTTCTGCGAGCCGGCCTCGGCCGCGTCGGTGGCGGGCCTGTTGAAGTACGGCGCGGAAGGTGCCGAGCAGATCGTCTGCGTGCTCACCGGTCGCGGCCTGAAGGACCCGGAAACGGCGCTGGCAAACAACGACGGGCGCATCATCCAGTGCGTGGCCGAGTCGGTGGCGATCGAGGAAGCGGTGCTCGGCGATTAGATGGTTGATTCCACGGTCCCGCACCGCCGGATGGCACGTCTAGCCTTCGCCGGCCTTTGTCCTCGGCCTCGCCCTTGGCACCACCAAGGCCTTCGGCCTGCGTCCGCGGCCGGCTCGACTATCCGCACCCCCGGACAACGGCACGCGACCGTGGAATCAACCATCTAGTGGGCGCGGCTGCGTGATCCGCAGGCGCCTGGTACGCGTGCCGGCGTCCTCGGCCAACCTGGGGCCGGGCTTCGACTGCATGGCGTCAGCGCTGGCGCTGCACGTCGAGCTGGAGGTGCTCGAGACGGGCAGCTTCGCCGTGGAGACGGAGCTCTCGGTCGCGCGGGGGCGCGAGAACCTATGCGTGCGCGGCTTCGAGCGACTGCATCCAGCTGACGGCTTCACCTTCAGGATCGCCTCGCAGGTGCCGCTGTCGGGGGGTTTGGGCTCGAGTGCGGCGGCGATCGTGGCGGGGTTGACGGCGGCCGACCACCTGTTCGAGCTCGATGCCGACCTGCTGGCGCTGGCGAGCGAGCTCGAGGGCCACCCTGACAACGTCGCAGCCTCGCTGATGGGCGGCTTCGTGATCTGCGCCGACGGACAGGCGACGCGCTTTGAGCCGCCCACGGGCCTGGAGGCGCTGGCGGTGGTGCCGGCCGATGCGGTTCACACGAGCGAGGCGCGGGCGGCGCTGGCGGGCGAGGTGCCATTGGCCGATGCGGTGTTCAACGTGGCACACGGGGCCCTCCTCACGCTGGGCCTGGCGCGCGGCGACTGGGACATGCTCGCGCGCGGGTTGCAGGATCGTCTCCATCAGCAGCAGCGCTCGCACCTGTTCCCCCGCTCTTACGAGCTGGCGTTGCGCGCGCGCGAGCTGGGGGCGCTGGGGGCGACGATCTCTGGTGCCGGGCCGACGGTGCTCGTGTGGTGCTTCTACGAGCAGACGGGCACGGTCGCCGAGGCGCTGCAAAAGGAGATCGAGGGCTGGGCGACGCTGCTGCGGGCTCCGTTCGAGCCGCAGGGCGCCTACGTGACCGACCTGTAGTCGGGCCTAGCGCAGCTGCGCGAGTCGCTCGGAGGCGACGCCGAGCGTGGGCAGGCGCTCGAGCACTTCGCCGGCGAGGTCCAGGTAGTCGGCGCCGAGGTCAGGTCGGTAGTCGAGGATCGAGCGGGCTCGCTCGGCGGACTCTGCGTAGGCGATCGACGAGCGGATCGTCGTCTCGAAGACGAGCTCGCCGAAGCGCTCCTTCAACGATGCGAGGGCCTCGCGCGAGTGGATCGTGCGCATGTCGGCGAGGTTGAGCAGCACGCCGAGCAGCGCCAGCTCTTCGTTGAGCCCGTCGCGGGCCAGCTCCACGACCTCCATCGCCTGCTCGACGCCCTGCAGCGCGAAGTACTGCGCCTCGGCGGTGACGAGCGCCCGATCGGAGGCGACGAGCGCGTTCACGGTCAGCAGGCCGAGCGAGGGCGGGCAGTCGATCAGGACCAGGTCGTATCCCTCGGGCAGCTTCGTCAGCGCGCGCCGCAGCGTCAGCTCGCGCCCCATCTTGCCGCCGAGCATCAGCTCGGCCTCGGCGAGTGTCAGGTTCGCGGGGATCAGGTCTTCGTGGATCGCCTCGTCGGCGCGGGCGCGGCCGGCGAGCACGTCGGCGATCGTCGGCGCGGCATCGGGCGGGACGTCGAAGTAGTCGGAGAGGTTGCCCTGCGGGTCGAGGTCGACGGCGAGGGTGCGCACGCCGCTTCGGCGGAACGCGTCGGTCAGTGTGCGGACGGTCGTCGTCTTGCCCGTGCCGCCCTTCTGGGAGAGCACCGCGATCGTGTCGGCCATCGGCGGATCCTACGTCGCCGAGCCTGCGCGCGCGCGGTGGTCTGGTCGAATCGGCGCTCGGACCGTGCGTTTACGGCGAGACGACGAGGTAGCTCAGCCGGTAGCGACCGACGATGATCTCGTCGCCGTCCTGCAGGAGCCGGCCGTCGATCCGCTCTCCGTTGACGAACACGCCGTTGAGGCTGCGGTCGTCGAGCACCCGCACGCCGTCGGGCTGGCGCACGATCAGCGCGTGCCTGCGCGAGACGGTCGGGTCGTCGAAGCGCACGTCGGCGGCGAGGCTGCGCCCGATCCGCGTCCACTCCCGCGACAGCGGCACGGTCCGTGCCTCGCTGCCCTCGGTAAAGCACAGGTACTCCCCGGGCCTGGCGATCTCGCGGCGGGCGTCGGCGATCATCCCCCTGCGCTCGACCGGGGCGGGCTCGGAGAGCACGCCGCCGTGGCGGAGCGTCTCCTGCTCGCCGCGCTTCCGCGTCTCGGAAGATGCTGAGCTGAACAGGGAGGCCCGCACGAAGTCGCTGCCGCCGCAGCTGGGACAGTCGCCGAGGGTGTCCTCGCCGCTCAGGGTCAGCACGTAGCCGCAGTTGCTGCAGCAGAACGAGCCGGCTCCGACGTAGCCTCCGGGGGCCCCGGACGTGGCCTCGTCGCCCGCGCGGGGTTCATTGCTCAGTAGATCCATGCTGCCCTCCTCCTTCCTCTTGCTCGGCGCTCCGCGATCCGCTGCAGGGTGCTTCCGTCGAGGGAAAGATCGTGGCGATCATAACAAGTTGTCCAACTCGGCACAAAGAATATTCCCGCATTTTCCGAGAAGGTCAACGAAGGTTTGATCGCCCGACCTGGCGTCACGCCTCGCAGGGCTAGATCTACCCGCCCGAGCGGCGCAGAAACGTGCGCGCCGCCGGTGTGCTCGCGCGAGCGGCAGGAAGCCCGACGCTGACGGCGAAATCCGGCGCACATGGCCTCCACCGCTATCGACTTCGATCGGCTCGAGCGCTTCCTGCTGCGCCGGGGAGTCGGCGCGCTCGAGGCCGACCGCGATCGCTGCACCGACTGCGGGCGCACGCCGCTGACGGGCGAGCACGTGCACCTCTACGACGGGCGCCGCGGCGGCCTCGTCTGCGAGCTCTGCCGCACGCTTCGTCGTCAGCCGCCGGTCGCCAGCGAGATCGTGCGCCACTGCGAGCACGGCCACACCGTTCGTCTCACCGCTCGCGTCGCCTAGCCGCGCCGGCGTCGCGCAGCGCGTCCCGCCGCGGGCGGCACCCCCGCGCGGCGCGCGCACGCCCCCTGCGGCGCGCTCTAGACTGGCGGGCGCCGTGGATCCAGTGACCGTCTCGACAGTGATCTCCGCTCCGCGCGAGCAGGTGTTCGACTACCTCCAGGACATCGCCAACCACAGCGAGTTCACGGATCACTTCATGGTCGACTGGCACCTGACGAGGATCGACTCGATCGGGCGCGGCGCCGGCGCGCGCTTCCGCGTGAAGGCGCCGGGGAATCGTTTCGGTTGGGGCGATGCGACGTTCGTGGAGGTCGACCGGCCGTATCGCATCGTCGAGGCGGGCCGGATGGGCAAGAACAACCGCATCCGCACGCTCGGCACCTACGAGCTGGCGCCCGCTGCGTCGGGCACCACGCGGGTGCGGTTCACGCTCGAGACGGCGCCGTCGACGCTGTCGGACCGGCTGATGGAGTCGCTCGGCGGGCGCGGCTGGGTCAAGCGCAAGAACGCGCGCGCGATGCGGCGGCTGCGCGCGATCATCGAGCGCGGCGAGCAGCGCGGGCGTCGCGTGACGGTCGCCGCCGGATAGACTGCCGCGTCGCATGTCCAGCCGTCTGCGCAAGCTCCCGCTACTCGCGCTCATCCTGCTCGCCGCCGGCGCCCTCGTCGCCTGTGGCGACTCGCACACGAAGGTGACCACCGGAACGTATGCCGGCGAGTCCGGCCAGAACGCCCCGTATCTGGACGTCGGGCCGCTCGTGTACGAGGTCCAGCTCTCGCGCCAGCTGAACCCGTACGACGTCGAGGACGCGGCCTACCTGGAAGGACTGTCCGGCGAACAGGCCAAGCTCGAACCGGGCCAGGAGTGGTTCGCGGTGTTCGTGCAGGTCTTCAACCACCACTCTCAGCCGCACCCGGCCTCGACGGACATGCGGATCAGCGACACCCAGGGCAACACCTACACGCGGATAACGCCGGTCGGGCACAACTCGTTCGCCTACAGCGGTGGCACGGTCCCCGCCGAAGAACGGCTGCCGGTGCTCAACACGGTCGCCTCCGACGCGCCGACCCAGGGCACAATGCTGCTGTTCAAGATCCGGACGGTCTCGCTCGACAACCGGCCGCTGAAGCTAACAATCGTCGATTCCTCGAAGACGGCCGAGCGCGCATCGGCCGAGCTCGACGTCTAGCGGCTGGCCTGCAGGCCGGCCTCGAGCACTTCGCGCGCGACGGGCGCGGCCGTGTCGCCGCCGGCCCCGGCTTTGACGAGCATCACGCCGACGACGATCCGCGGGCGCAGCGCGGGGGCGAAGGCGGCGAACCACGCGTCGGTGTTGCTCGCTTCGGTCTCGGCGCCGACGCAGCCGTTGGGGTGCGATTCTTCGCCGCCGCTTTCTTCGCTCGGGGATTTGCATTGGGTCTTCAGTTCGGCCGTGCCGGTCTTGCCGGCGACGGTCACTCCGGCGATCCCGGCGGAGGTCCCGGTGCCCTCTTTGACCACGTCGATCATGAGGTGGCGCACGGTGCGCGCGACGGCCTCGCTGGTCACGGCCGGGCCCGGCGGCGGGTGTTCGACGGCGAACGTCGGGCGCGGACGGCGGCCGCCATCGGCGATCGTCGCGGCGACGATCGCCATCTGCAGCGTGCTGGCCTGCACCTGACCCTGGCCGATCGCGGTCGAGCCGACGTCGAGTTCTCCCTGGATGTCGGCGGCCTCGGGGAGCGTGCTCTCGACGGCGCCCGCGAGCCCGGGGTCGTGGTTGAAGCCGAAGCGTTCGGCCGTGGCGACCAGCCGCGGCGCCCCCAGCTTGACTCCGAGCGGCGCGAAGACCGAGTTGCACGACACGGCGAACGCGAGCTCGAGCGAGCCGCCGCATTCCTCGCCGTTTGCGTTGCTGAGCTTGACGCCGTCGAGCGTCGCGTAGGTCGCGTAGGGGAACGTGGTCTTCGGCGTGGCGATGTGCGCCGCCAGCGCGCCGGTGAGCGTGACCATCTTGAACGTCGAGCCCGGGGGCTGGACGCTGTTCAGCGCGATTCCGGCGACGGCGAGGATCTGACCGGTTGAGGGCTGTAGCGCGATCACGCCGCCGAGCTGCGAGCCGAGTGCGCTGACGGCGGCGCTCTGCACGGACGGTGAGACGCTCGTGCGCACGGAGTGCGCGGCTTTCGGGGCTGCTGTGGCGAGCACGCGGTGACCGGCGAGCAGCTGGCCGCCGGGGGTGCCGCGCAGGCGCGCGTCGAAGGTCCGCTCGAGCCCGCTCGTGCCGACGACGGCGTCGGCCGGGACCCCCACCGATTCGAGCGCCGTTCGCTGCGAGCTCGGGATCGGTCCGACTTCGCCCACGACCGCACTCGCCGATTCGCCGAGCGGCGAGACGCGTGGTCCGGTGGTGTCGGCCGGGCCTTCGGCGAGCACGGAGCCGTCGCGCGCGAGCAGCTTCGCGCGCTCGGGCAGCGTCGTCTTGCGCGAAAGCTGCTCGCCCGGGAGCAGGCCGGGGAAGACGAGCGAGCGCGACCAGACGATCTTGGCGCCCCCTTCGACATCGCTGCGGACGTTGACCTCGACGTTCAGCGCGAGCGGGCCGAACAGGCGCGTGGACACCCTCACGGGCACGGCCACGCGACCGTCGGGAGCGGAGCGCGCCCTGCCGGTGACGCGCAGGCTCGTGGCGGTCGCAATGGTCATCGCCGCGTGGTAGGCCGAGACGAACTCGTCGCGCGAGCTCGAGCGCCGCGAGGCGGCGTCGATCTCAGCATACATCGCCGTGTATTCGCCCTTCGCCCACTGGCCGACGAACCTCTCCGCGAGCGAGTCGGCCGGCGAGGCGCCGCCGTTGGCGCCGACGATCGCGCCGACAGCGAAGGCCACGGCGGCCAGCGCGAGCACCGGACGCGCGCGCCTGACCCTAAGCGTCTGCTCTTCGCTCAGGGCGCGGTAGAACATGGCGGGTGACGGAGCTCGACTGGATCATCGTCGCGTTCGCCGCAATCCTCGCGGCTTTCGGCTTCAGGAGAGGGTTCATCGTCGGGGTGCTGTCGTTCGGGGGGTTCGCCCTAGGAGCATTCCTCGGAACTCGCCTGGCTCCTCTACTGCTGGAGCAGGGATCCTCCTCGCCGTACGCACCGGCGCTCGGCCTGGTCGGTGCGGTGCTCGCCGGCGCGATCCTCGCGAGCGGCGCCGAGGGCGTCGGCTTCCGGGTCAGGCGCGCCCTGATCGTGCCCGGGATCGGCGCCCTCGACGGTGTGCTCGGAGCGGCCCTCGGCGCCGCGCTGGCGCTCGGCGTCGTCTGGGTCGTGGCGGCCGTCGTCGCCCAGGCGCCGAACGAGACTCAGCTGCGCGAGGACATCCAGCGCTCGGTGATCCTGCGCGAGCTGAACGAGCTGCTGCCGCCGTCGGGGCCGATCCTCAACGCGCTCGCGCGTCTGGACCCGCTGCCTTCGATCTCCGGCCCCTCGCCCGACGTCTCGCCGCCGCCGGCCGGCATCGCCCGCGCGCCGGGGGTGCGACGCGCCTCGCCGAGCGTCGTACGCGTGCTCGGCACGGCGTGCGGGCTGGCGATCGAGGGCTCCGGCTGGGTCGCGGGTCCGGGCGAGGTGGTGACCAACGCACATGTGATCGCCGGCGAGCAGGACACCACGGTCGAGGTCGAAGGGAACCCGCCGAGCCTGTCCGCGCGAACGCTCGCCTACGACCCGTCCCACGACATCGCCGTGCTCGGCGTGGACGGCCTCGAGGAGCCGGCGCTCCAGCTCGTCACGGACCCGCCCTCGGGCGAGCCGGGGGCGATCCTCGGCTATCCCGAGAACGGAGCGTTCGACGCGCGCTCGGCGCGCATCGGGCGTACGCAGACCGTGTTGACCGACGACGCCTACGGCGAAGGCCCGGTGCACCGGCTGCTCACCCCGCTGCGCGGGCTCGTGCGGCCGGGCAACTCGGGTGGCCCGGTGGTCGACAGCGCTGGGCGCGTCCTCACGACGGTCTTCGCCGGCACGGTCGGCGACGGTCCGCGCGGCGGCTACGGGGTCGCGAACGCGACCGTCGCCCGCGTGCTCGCGCAGGCGGCAGCCCGCGCGGCGGCCGGAGTCAGCGTCAGCACCGAGCGCTGCGCGGCTGGGTGAGGCGCGTCCTCGGCGCCGCACGCACCCGCTACGCTGCCGCCATGTCGAAGACGCTCGTGATCGCCGAGAAGCCCTCCGTGGGGCAGGACCTCGCGCGCGTGCTGCCGGGGCCGTTCAAGAAGGGCGAGGGCGTGCTCGAGGGACCGGAGCACGTGATCACCTGGGCCGTGGGGCACCTCGTCCAGCTCGCCGAACCGGACGAGTACGACCCGAAGTTCAAGCGTTGGCGCATGGAAGACCTGCCGATCGTGCCCGACCGCTTCAAGCTCGTCGTTCGCGACGAGCGCTCGCGCAAGCAGATGTCGGTCGTGACCAAGCAGATCGGGCGCGCGGACATCGACGAGATCGTCAACGCCTGCGACGCCGGGCGCGAGGGCGAGCTGATCTTCGCCTATCTCTACGAGAAGGCCAAAGGCAAGAAGCCGGTGCGGCGGCTTTGGCTCAACTCGATGACGAGCGCCGCGATGAGGGAGGCCTTCGGCGCGCTGCGACCGGCGGACGAGTTCGCTCGCCTCGAGCAGGCCGCGCGCTCGCGCTCGGAGGCCGACTGGATCGTCGGCATGAACGCCACGCGCGCGGCGACGATCAGGCTGCGGAGCTCCTTCGACGGTGCCGTCTCGCTCGGCCGCGTGCAGACGCCGACGCTCGCGATCATCGCCCGTCGCGAGGAGGAGATCAAAGCGTTCGTGCCGGAGCCCTACTGGCTGGTCGACGCGACATTCGAGGCTGAGGAGCGGCGCAGCTACGAGGGCCGCTTTCACGAGGGCGCCAAGCCGCGCATCGCCACCGAGCAGGAGGCGTCGGCGGTCGTCGCCGCCTGCGAGGGCAAGCCCGGCGAGATCACCAAGCTCGAGAAGAAGGAGCAGCGCGAGAAAGCGCCGATGCTCTACGACCTCACGACGCTGCAGCGCGAGGCCAACAATCGTTACGGCTTCTCCGCCAAACGCACGCTGGCCGCCGCGCAGCGCTGCTACGAGGAGCACAAGGCGCTCACCTATCCGAGGACCAACTCCCGCTACCTGCCCACCGACATGGTCGCCGAGATCAAGCCGACGGCCGAGCTCGTGGGCGAGAACCCCGACTACGCCAAGGGCGCCGAGTATGTGACGAGCCTCGACCTGCTGCCGCTCGCGCGGGTGGTCAACGACGAGAAGGTCACCGACCACCACGCGATCATCCCGACCCGCTCCCAGCACGACCTCGAGAAGATGGGCGCGGACGATCGGCGCATCTACGACATGGTCGCGCGGCGCTTCCTCGCCGTGTTCCACCCGGAGGCCGTGTTCGAGAACACACGCGTCGAGACGACGGTCGGCGAGGGCGAGGAGGCCCGCATCTTCCGCACCCGCGGCAGGCTGCTGCTCGTTCCGGGCTGGCGCGGGGTCTACGACGAGGTCGCCGCAGACGCGCGCCCCAAGGGCGAGGAGGACGAGGGGATCGACCAGCAGCTCCCGAGACTCGAGCAGGGCGAGAGCGTGCGCACGGCCAAGATCGCGGCCGAGCGCAAGGAAACCAAACCACCGCGCCGCTACAGCGACGCCTCGTTGCTGGGGGCGATGGAGACCGCCGGCAAGCTCGTGGACGACGAAGAGCTGCGCGAGGCGATGAAGGAGTCGGGCATCGGCACCCCCGCCACGCGTGCCGCGATCATCGAGCGGCTGATCACGGTCGGCTACGTCGAGCGTGACGCGCGCGCGCTCGTGGCCACCGAGAAGGGACTCAACGTGATCCGCCTGCTCGACGCGCACCAGCTGACCTCGCCCGAACTGACTGGCAGCTGGGAGCATCGACTCGGCAGGATCGAGCGGGGTGAGGACTCGCGCGAGGACTTCATGGGGGACATCGCGGGCTTCGCCGAGGAGACGGTCAAGAAGCTCGACGAGACGCTCAAGGACGTGCGCATTCCGCGCGCCAAGCTGGGCCCCTGTCCGGTCTGCGGGCACGAGATCAACGAGAACCGCAAGGGCTACTCGTGCTGGGCGCGCGAGGACCCCGGTTGCGGCTTCGTCATCTGGAAGGCCAAAGCGGGCAAGACCTTGACCGTGCCGATCGCGCGTGAACTGATCAAGACGGGCTACACGGAGAAGCCGGTCACCGGCTTCCGCGGCCGCAGCGGGCGCTCGTTCAGGGCCCACCTGGCGATGAGCCAGACGGAGGACGGCAAATGGCGCGTCGAGTTCGACGAGGACTGGGCCAAGGAGGGCGCGAAAGCGCCCGAGGCCGACGCCGACGCGCTGGGCGCCGCCAAGTCGAAGTCCGAGCGCTCCCGCGCCGTCGGCGAGCGCAGCGCAGCCTGAGCGTCGCGCCGACCTGAGCGCCGCCCGGCGCGGCCGCGCACGAGACCTGGCGATGTCGGACGGTTGCGCCAGGATGGGTCGCGATGCCGATCACGCTGATCACGGGGCCCGCCAATGCGGGCAAGGCCGAGCTCGTGATGGATGCGCTCCGCGCGCACCTCGCCCGCGGCCAGGAGCCGCTGCTGGTCGTGCCCACCAGGGTCGACGCTGAGCACTATCTGCGCGAGCTCGCAGGCGATCGGGCCGTGATCGGCGTTCGCGTGGAGAGATTTGCGGGGCTGATCGGCGAGACGGTCCTGCGCGCCCGCGTCTCTGAGCCGGTGCTCGGCGGGCTCGCCCGCGACCGGCTACTCGAGTCGCTCGGGGCTGCGGAGCACCCCGTCGGCGTCGACGGCTCTCGGCGCGGGCTCGCCCGCGCCCTCTCCGACCTGGTGGCCGTACTGCAGAGCAGGCGCGTGAGTCCCGGCAGGCTGATAGGCGCGCTGTCCGACTGGCGCGAGGCCGATGGCGCGGACGTCGCGCCGGTCGAGCTCGGCCGCATCTACGCGGGATACCGCGACGCGCTCCGGCGCCTCGGGCGACTCGATGCCGAGCAGCGGGCCGTGCGCGCGCTCGATGCCCTGCGCGAGCGGCCGGCGCTGTGGGGCGGTACGCCCGTCCTCTTCTACGGGTTCGACGATCTGACGATGCTCCAGCTCGACGCGGTCGAGACGCTCGGGCGCATCGTCGACGCGCCCGTGACCGTTTCGCTGCCCTACGAGCCGGGCAGAACGGCATTCGGCGGGCGCGCCACGACCTTCCAGGCGCTCGCTCCGCTGCTCGCAGGGCGCGGCGAGCACCGCGCGCTGCAGGCTCGCGGCGATCACTACGCTCCCCACGCCCGTCGCGCCCTCGGCCACCTGGAGCGCTCGCTGTTCGAGCCCGGTGCGGCACGCGTCGACGCCGGCACAGCTGTACGCCTGTTGGAGGGCGGGGGCGAGCGCGCCGAGCTCGAGCTGGTGGCGAGCGAGATCGCCTCGCTGCTGCGCGAGGGGATGGCGGCGGAGGAGATCGCGGTGCTCGTGCGCGGGAGTGGCACCTCGACCGAGCTGCTCGGGGAGATCCTCGCGGCCGCCGGCGTCCCGTACGCGCTGCAGCGCCGGCGCCCGCTGCGCGACTCCTCGATCGGTCGGGCGCTGCTCGGGCTTCTTCGCTGCGTGCCCGCCGCGCATGGGGCCGAGCACCCGCCCGACGAGGGCGGCGAGCTCGCCGACCTGCTCGCCTGGCTGCGCGCGCCAGGACTGCTCGAGGTTCCGGCACTGGCCGACAGGCTCGAGCTCGGCGCTCGTCGCGCGGGCGTCCGCAGCGCGGCCCAGGGAAGGGCGCTGTGGGAAGAGCGTCACTGGCCGCTCGAGACGATCGATCGGCTTAAACAGGCCGAGGTGCGCGGCCCGGCCGCGCTGATCGAGCGTGCCTCGCGCGAGCTCTACTGGCTCTTCTGCGCGCCGCGGCGGTCGGCCGCCGCCGTGCTCGGGAGGCAGGAGCTCGACGAGGCCGGCGCCCTCGCCGCCGGCCGGCGCGCGCTCGGCGAGCTGCGCGAGCTCGCGCGGATCGCGCCCGAGCTGGCTCCGGCCGGCGCGCGCGAGCTGGCCGATCTGCTCGAACAGGTGAGCTTCGTCAGCGGCGAGGCTCCCGCGCCGGGGTCGGTGGCGGTGCTCGACCCGCTGGCGCTGCGTGCCCGCCGGGTGCGCGCCCTGTTCGTGTGCGGGCTGCAGGAAGGAGCCTTCCCGGCGCGCTCGCGGCCGCAGCCGCTGCTGTCGGAAGAGGAGCGCCGGCGACTGGGCGAGGTGTCCGGACTTCGCCTGGGCGAGCACGTCGACGGCACGCAGGGCGATCAACTCGCCGCGGAGCGCTACCTGCTCTATGCCGCGGTCTCGCGACCACAGGAGCTGCTCGTGCTGAGCTGGCACGCCTCGGACGACGAAGGCCAGGCGACGCCACGCTCGCTGTTCGTCGACGATGTCTGCGACCTGTTCGAGGCGAGCCTGCTCGAGCGGCGCAGGCGCCGCGCGATGGGGGCGGTCGACGATCGCGTCGAGGGCGCCGGCGCCGATCGGCGCGAGCCGATCGCGCCGTCGGCGGCCGACCGGCGCTCGGACGAGCCGCTGCGCGACGAGCTGCTGCTCGCGGAGCTCGAGGCGCGCCCGTGGTCGGCCTCTTCGCTGGAGCGGCGAATCGGCTGCCCGGTCGCGTGGTTCGTCGAGCGCCTGCTGCGACCGGACGAGTTCGAGCCCGAGCCCGAGCCATTCGCTCGAGGCGGGCTCGCCCATGCCGCGCTGCTGGACACGCTCGAAGGCCTGCGCAGCCGGACGGGCAGCGCGCGGCTGCGGCCGGAAACGGCGGCGCTCGCGCGCGAGCTGCTCGATGCGTCGCTCGCGGCGCGAGAGCCCGAGCGCCCGCTGTCGGTCTCGCCCGCGCGGCGAGCCGCGGAGCGCCGGCGATTGCAGGCAGATCTCGAGCGCTACCTGACGCGCGCGGCCGAGGCAGACAGCCCGCTCGAGCCGAGCGAGCTCGAGCTCGGCTTCGGCTTCGACGGGACCGACGAACGGGGCGAGCCCAGCGGGCTGCCCGCGCTCGAGCTCGGTGGAGGCTTCAAGCTGCGAGGCAGGATCGATCGCATCGACGTGGGCGAGCGCGGAGAGGCGGTCGTGTACGACTACAAGGGCAGAGACGCGCCGGCGGCCGCGCGTTGGATCCGCGACGGCAAGCTGCAGGTGGCGCTGTACATGCGCGCCGCGCAGGAGCTGCTCGGCCTCGACGTCGTCGGCGGTCTCTATCAGCCGCTCGCCGGCAGCGACCTGCGCGCGCGCGGTGTGCTCGACGGTGACAGCGGCCTCGAGCTCGACTGCGTCTCGACGGACATCCTCGAGCGCACCGAGGTCGCCGAGCTGCTCTCGCAGGCGCTCGCCACGGCCCGCGCCGTGGCTGAGCAGACCGCACGCGGCGAGCTGGAGGCAAGGCCGCAGACGTGCGCTTGGCGCGGCGGCTGCAAGTACCCCACGATCTGCAGGTGCGAGCGGTGAGGGCGCGGCGCGTGCCGCAGCTGGAGACCCTTCCCGGGATGGAGCCCGACGGTGCGACGACGCCCGACGGCGAGGGCCCGCCGCTCACGATCGAGCAGGAGCGGGCCGTCTCCCGGCGCGCCGAGCCGCTGCTCGTTTCGGCGGCTGCCGGGAGCGGCAAGACCTCCGTGCTCGTCGAGCGCTTCGTGCGCGCGGTGCGCGAGGACGGGCTTGCGCCGGGGAGGATCCTTGCGATCACGTTCACAGAGCGGTCCGCCGGCGAGCTGCGCGAGCGGGTGCGGGCGCGGCTGCTCGAGCTGGGCGAGCGCCAGGCGGCGCGCGACACCGAGGCGGCGTTTGTGGGCACCTTCCACGGGTTCTGCGCGAGATTGCTGCGCGCTCATCCGCTGGCGGCGGGCCTGGACCCCGATTACGGCGTGCTCGGTGAGGGCCTGGCGGGACGCCTGCGCGAGCGCGCCTTCGAGCTGGCCGCGCGCTCCTTCATGGACGGGAACCGCAGCGAGGCGGCCGATCTGCTCGCCGCCTACGGGGTCGACCGCGTCCGCGCCATGATCGAGCAGGTCTACCTCGAGCTGCGCAGCCGCGGCGAGCTCCGGCCCCGCCTGCCGCTGCCGATGCCGGCGGGCGACCCCGCCGAGAGTGACCGCGAGGCGGCCGGGGCGTGCGCCCTGCTCGACGAGTTGCTCGATCGCTTCGGTCACGAGTACGAGCTGCTCAAGCGCGCTCGCTCGGCCGTCGACTTCGACGACCTCGAGCTGCTCGCACAGCGCCTGCTGCTCGAGCGCGAGGGCATCCGCAGGGCTTGGGCGGAGCGCTTCGCGCTGTTGATGGTCGATGAGTTCCAGGACACAAACCCGCGCCAACTCGCGATCCTGCGTGCGCTCGATCGCGAGAACCTGTTCACGGTGGGCGACGAGCTGCAGTCGATCTACGGGTTCAGGCACGCCGACGTCAGCCTCTTCCGCGAGCGGCGCGCGACGCTCGAGCGGCGCGGTGGAAGCCTGCCGCTGACCTTCAACTTCCGCAGTCGCGCCGAGCTGCTGGACGTCGTCAACGCCGTGTTCGCCGAGCGCTTCGCCGACGCTCCCGAGCTGACGGCTGGCAGGGTCGAGACCGAGCCGCCCGACGCGGCGCCGGCGGTGGAGCTGCTGCTGACCGATATCGAGGGCTGGGAGCTGCAAGAGGCCACCGCGGAGCGCATCGCCGCAGGGCTGCCTCCGGCGCAGACGTGGCGCCAGGCCGAGGCGCGGCTGCTGGCCCAGCGGATCGCCGAGCTCGTGCGCGACGGGCGCGCGCGAGCGGGCGAGATCGTCGTGCTGCTGCGGGCCTCCGGCGACCTGGAGGTGTTCGAGCGGGCGCTGCAGCTGGCCGGGCTGCGCACGCTCGCAGCGGTGGGCGCGTTCTGGGGACACCAGCAGATCGGCGATCTCGTGACCTACCTGCGCGCCCTCGCCAACCCGCTCGACGAGCAGGCCCTCTACGGGGTGCTCGCCTCGCCGCTCGGCGGCTGCTCGCGCGACTGCCTGGCGCTGCTCGCGCGCGCGGGGCAGGCGGCGCGAACGGGCCTTTGGGACATCGCCAGGCGGGCCGCGGCCTCTGCGCCGGAGCCGGTGCTCGAGCGCGAGACGAACGGGAATCCCGCCGAAGCCGATCGGCTGCTGGCGAGTCTCCGACCGGCCGACCGAAGCGCGCTCGCTGCGGTCGTGCCGATGCTCGAGCGCGAGCGCGAGGGGGCCTCGCGGCGCCCGATCGCCTCGCTTATCGAGCGCGCGGTGCAGGACAGCGGCTACCGCGATCACGTGCTCGGGCTCGAGTGGGGGGAGCGTCGCCTGGCCAACGTTCACAAGCTGCTGCGGCTTGCGCGCGAGTTCGAGGCCGGCGAAGGGCGCGACCTGCGCGGGTTCCTCGACCACGTCGAGTACCTCCAGCACGCGGCGCGGGTCGAGCCGGACGCGCCGGTGCAGGGTGCCGAGCCTGATGCCGTTCGCCTGATGACGGTGCACGCGGCCAAGGGCCTCGAGTTCCCGATCGTGTGCGTGGCCGATCTGGGACGCCAGCCCAACGCGCGCGTCCCCGACCTGCTCGTGGACGGTCCCCGCGTCGGTCTGCGCCTGATGCGCCTGGACGGCGCCGGCTCCAGTGCGGCGTTGGCCTACGAGGAGCTTTGCGCCGAGCGCCGCCAGCGCGAAGCCGAGGAGGAGGACCGGATCCTCTACGTGGCGATGACCCGCGCACGCGACCTGCTCGTGCTGAGCGCGTCGGTCGACTTCGCGCGCTGGCCACGACAGGGGCCGGGTGCGACGCCGATCTCGTGGCTCGGCCCGGCCGTCTCAGAGCAACTGCCCGAGCTGCTGTCGGTCGGGCATTCCGCGCCGCTCGAGCTGAGGGCGGGCACGGGCGGCGCCGCGCGCGTCCTTCTGCGGCTGAGCTCGCCGGGCTCGCCGGCTCTCGAGCACGCGCCCGCGCCCGCGCAGGGGGCGGAGGAGACGCCGTCCAGGCTCGCGGAGGTCGTTGGCGCCGGCGCAGAGCCGGCACGCGCCGGGGGACTGGTGGGTCTGGAGCGAGCTGCGGGCCCTGTGCGTCCGTCGGCGGAGCGGGCGGGCGGATCCGGGGAGCCGGGTGCCGCCGACGCATCGGCCGATGCGGTGCGGATCTCAACCCTGAGCTACAGCTCGCTCACCGAGCTGGAGCGCTGCGGCTATCGCTACTACCTCGAACGGGTCCTCGGGATCGCGGAGGAGCGCACGGCTGCCCATGGCCACGACGGGGAGGGAGGGCTCGAGGCGCGTGCGCGCGGCACGCTCGTGCACAGGCTGATGGAGCTGATCGACTTCGCCCGACCGCAGCCGCCGTCGGCCGAGGAGGTCGGCGAGCGCGCGCGGGAGCTCGGGATTAGCGTCGACTCGGGCGAGCGCGAGGAGCTGGCGCGGCTGATCGCCTCGAGCTGCGAGACGGAGCTTTTCGCGCGTGTGGCCGCCGCCCCGACGCTGCGGCGCGAGCACCCGTTCGCGTTCTCACTCGCCCCGAGCGAGCCGCTGATCAGCGGCGTGATCGACCTGCTGGCGCTCGAGGCGGACGGCGAACGGCTGGTGCTCGACTACAAGAGCGACCGCGTCGGCGCGGAGGTCGACCTGGAAGAGCTCGTCGAACGCGAGTACGGAGCGCAGAGGCTGATCTACGCGCTGGCCGTGCTGCGCGACGGCGCCCCCGCCGTCGAGATCGTCCATTGGTTCCTGGAGCGGCGCGAATGGGCGGTCGCTCGCTTCGACGCGGCCGATCGTCTGGTGCTGGAAGAGCAGCTCTCGCAGCGCATTGCGCGCACCGGGGAACATCCGTTCGCGGTTAGCCCGTCGCCGCATCGCGGGCTCTGCCTGACCTGTCCGGGGCGGGTGGGATTGTGCTCGTGGGGCGAGGCGGAGACGCTGCGCGAGCACCCCTGAATCGCTCGATTGCAAACCCCCCGCACTGCTACGCTTTCTGGCTCAGCCTCAGGTGCCCGCCTGCCCGCGCCACGGGGGATGCACCGCCCCAAGGGAGCACTTCCATGAATCCGCACATCAAGCAGCCTCCACAGGCGGTCGGACTGTACGACCCCACCTATGAGCACGACGCGTGCGGCGTCGGCATGGTGGCGCGGCTGGACAACGAGCCGACCCATGAGGTGATCGCGCGGGCGATCACGGCGCTCGAGAACCTCGAGCACCGCGGCGCCAACGGCGCCGACCCGCTGACCGGCGACGGCGCGGGCATCCTCATGCAGATGCCGGACGAGCTGCTGCGCGCGGTCGTGGACTTCGAGCTGCCGCCGCTCGGGCAGTACGGCGTCCTGATGTGCTTCCTGCCGACCGACGAGAGCGAGAGCGCGCGTGCCGAGCAGCTGCTCGAGCGGACGGTGCAGGCCGAGGGGCAGCGGCTGCTGGGCTGGCGTGACGTACCGGTGGACCCGAGCCACGCGGGCGCGGTGGCCGGCGCCTGCCGACCGACGATCCGCCAGCTGTTCGTCGGCGCCGGAGCAGATCAAGCGGCTGACAGGGACGCCTTCGAGCGCAAGCTGTACGTGATCCGTCGCGTCTGCGAGCTGGCGTCGGAGCGGCCGAAGCTGTACATCGCCTCGAGCTCCTCGCGCACGGTCAACTACAAGGGGATGCTGATCAGCTTCCAGCTGGCGGCGTTCTACCCGGACCTGAAGGACGAGCGCTGCAAGAGCGCGCTCGCGCTCGTGCACTCGCGCTTCTCGACGAACACCTTCCCCAGCTGGGAGCTCGCGCACCCCTACCGGGTGATCTGCCACAACGGCGAGATCAACACCGTGCGCGGCAACATCAACTGGATGCGCGCGCGCGAGTCGGAGCTGCGCAGCGAGCTGTTCGGCGAGGACCTGCCGAAGATCCTTCCCGTCGTCAGCGCCGGCGACTCCGACTCGGCCACGTTCGACAACGTGCTCGAGCTGTTGATGCTCGCCGGACGCTCGCTCCCTCACGCGGCGATGATGATGATCCCGGAGGCCTACCGCAATCGCGACGACCTGCCGGAGGATCTGGTCGGCTTCTACGCCTACCACTCGTGTCTGATGGAGCCGTGGGACGGGCCGGCCTCGGTCGCCTTCACCGACGGGCGCGTGGTCGGAGCGACGCTCGACCGCAACGGGCTGCGCCCCGGTCGCTGGGTCGAGACGACCGACGGGCACGTCGTGCTCGGCTCGGAGATCGGCCTGCTCGACATCCCGCCGGAGGAGATTCGCCGGCTCGGTCGCCTGCAGCCCGGCAAGCTGTTCCTGGTCGATCTCGAGCGCGGGCGCATCGTCGAGGACGAGGAGGTCAAGCGCGAGGTATCGACGCGCAAGCCCTACGGCGAGTGGTACGCGCGCAACGCCGTGCCCTTCTCGGAGCTGGATCCCTCCGACCAGGTGACGATCTCAGACCAGCCGCTGCGCACGCGCCAGCGCGCGTTCGGCTTCACGCAGGAGGACCTGCGCGTGCTGCTCACGCCGATGGCGCGCGACGCCGCCGAGCCGGTCGGCTCGATGGGCAACGACCTCTCCCTGGCCGTGCTCTCCGAGCAGGCGCCGCCGCTGTTCTCCTACTTCAAGCAGCTGTTCGCACAGGTCACGAACCCGCCGATCGACTCGATCCGCGAGGAGATCGTGATGAGCCTGGCGACGAGCCTCGGCTCCGAGCGCAACCTGTTCGAGGAGACTCCCGAGCACGCGCACAAGCTCGTGCTCAACCAGCCGATCCTGCTCAACCGCGAGCTGGAGACGCTCCGGCACGTCGATCACGATGTGTTCGCGGCGCGCACGATCAACACGACGTGGTCGCTGGAGAAGGGCGCCGCGGGCATGGCCGAGGCGCTGCAGCGGATCTGCAGGGAAGCATCGGAGGCGGTCGAGGAACGCGTCAACATCATCGTGCTGTCCGACCGCCTCGTCGGTCCGCGCCGGGTACCGGTGCCGTCGCTGCTCGCTGTCGGCGCCGTCCACCACCATCTCGTGCGTGAAGGCACGCGCCTGCGTGCGGGGATCATCCTCGAGTCGGGCGAGCCGCGCGAGGTGCACCACTTCGCGACGCTGATCGGCTACGGCGCGGTCGCGATCAACCCGTACCTGATGCTCGAGACGCTCGACGACCTGGTTCTCAACCAGAACGCGATCAAGCGCCCGGGCCCCGATGGCGGGGAGGTCGCGGTGGACGCCGTCGAGGCGGCCGAGAACGTCGTCAAAGCGCTGGGCAAAGCGCTTCTGAAGACGATCTCGAAGATGGGGATCTCGACGGTCCAGTCCTATTGCGGGGCGCAGATCTTCGAGGCCGTCGGGCTCGAGCCCGAGGTGATCGAGCGGTTCTTCACCGGTACCGCGTCGCGAATCGGCGGCGTCGGGCTCGACGTTCTGGCGACCGAGGCGATCGAGCGCCACGCGCGGGCCTATCCGGTCCCGCAGGATGAGCTGTTGCCGGTGGGCGGCGTCTATGCCTGGCGTCGCGACGGCGAGCACCACCAGTGGAACCCCGAGACGATCGCCCTCGTCCAGCACGCGGTCCGCGCCGCGAACGGCAACGTCGACGCAGCGCTGAACGGCGACGCCGAGGCCTATGACGAGGTGCGCGGCAGCGCCGCCTTCGAGAAGTACCGCGAGTACGCGAACGCGATCAACGAGGATGCCTCGCGCAAGGCGACGCTCAGGGGGCTGTTGCGGCTCGGCCCCGCCGGCGGTGTGCCCGAGGGGATCCCGCTCGAGCAGGTCGAGCCGGCGAGCGAGATCGTCAGACGCTTCTGCACGGGCGCGATGAGCCTCGGCTCGATCTCGCGCGAGTCGCACGAGACGCTCGCGATCGCGATGAACCGCCTCGGCGGGCGCTCGAACACGGGTGAGGGCGGCGAGGATCCCTCGCGCTTTGCGCCCGATGCCAACGGCGACCGACGCCGGTCGGCGATCAAGCAGGTCGCCTCCGGCCGTTTCGGCGTGACGATCCACTACCTCGTCAACTCGGACGAGCTCCAGATCAAGATGGCCCAGGGCGCGAAGCCGGGCGAGGGTGGCCAGCTGCCCGGTCACAAGGTCGACGCCTACATCGGCTCGATCCGGCACACGACCCCCGGCGTCGGCCTGATCTCGCCCCCGCCGCACCACGACATCTACTCGATCGAGGACCTCAAGCAGCTGATCTACGACCTGCGCTGCTCGAACCCGGAGGCCGAGGTGTCGGTCAAGCTCGTCTCCGAGATCGGGGTCGGCACGGTCGCCGCGGGGGTCTCGAAGGCGAACGCAGACCGCGTGCTGATCTCGGGCCACGACGGCGGCACCGGCGCCTCGCCGCTGTCCTCGATCCAGTCGGCCGGCGTCCCCTGGGAGATCGGTCTCGCCGAGACCCAGCAGACGCTGCTGCTGAACGACCTGCGCTCGCGCATCAAGGTGCAGACCGACGGCCAGCTGAAGACGGGCCGCGACGTCGTGATCGCGGCGATGCTCGGCGCCGACGAGATGGGCTTCTCCACGGCTCCGCTGATCGCGACGGGCTGCATCATGATGCGCGCCTGCCACCTGAACACGTGCCCGGTCGGCATCGCCACGCAGGACCCGGAGCTGCGCAAGCGCTTCAAGGGCACGCCCGAGCACGTCGTGAACTTCTTCTTCTTCGTTGCCGAGGAAGTGCGCGAGCTGCTCGCGTCGGTCGGGCTGCGCTCGCTGGATGAGGCGATCGGTCGCGTCGACCTGCTCTCGGTGCGCGAGGCGATCGACCACTGGAAGGCACGCGGCGTCGACCTGACGCACATCCTCACCCACATCGAGCTGCCCGACGGGACGCCTCGCCATCGCATCGAACCACCGCCGCCGGTGCTCGAGGACGCGCTCGACTGGGAGCTACTCGAGCGCGCTCAGCCCGCACTCGCGACCGCTGACCCGTCGCTCGACGGGCGCGGGAGAATCGCGGGCGCAGGCGTGCGGCTGCAGCTGCCGATTCGCAACCGCAACCGCTGTGTCGGCGGCATCCTCTCCAGCCGGATCGCGCGCGAGCACGGCGCGGAGGGGCTTCCGGAGGACTCGATCGTCGTCGATTTCGAGGGTTCGGCCGGTCAGAGCTTCGGCGGCTGGCTGGCGCCGGGAGTGACGTTCACGCTTCGCGGCGACGCCAACGACTATGCCGGCAAGGGCCTCTCGGGGGGGACCGTCGCGATGCGCCCGCGCGAGGGGATGGGCGAGCACTTCGCGGCCGAGCGCAACGTGATCGTCGGCAACACCGTGCTGTACGGGGCCACGCGCGGGCGCGCGTTCTTCCGCGGGCTCGCCGGCGAGCGCTTCGCCGTGCGCAACTCGGGCGCCTGCGCGGTCGTCGAGGGCGTTGGCGATCACTGCTGCGAGTACATGACCGGCGGGCGCGTCGTCGTGCTCGGGCCGACCGGGCGCAACTTCGCGGCCGGCATGAGCGGTGGCATCGCCTACGTGCTCGACGAGCACGGCGACTTCGCCGAGCGCTGCAACATGGGCATGGTCGGCTTCGAAGCTCCCTCGGCGGAGGACGCGAGCGAGCTGCGCGAGCTGATCGAAGAGCACGCAAGGCGCACGGACTCACCGGTCGCGGCGCGCGTGCTGGGCGAGTTCGAGCAGCTGCTCGCCCAGGGCGCCTTCGTCAAGGTGATGCCGCACGACTACAAGCGCGTGCTGGCCGAACGGGTCGGCCGATCGAAGATCGGCCAGCAGCTGGCGGTGCCCGCCTGATGGGCAAGCTCGGCGGCTTCCTGCAAATCGAGCGGCACGGGGTCCCCTACAGGGACCCGGCCGAGCGCGCGCGCGACTACAAGGAGTTCCTGCTCACGCGCCCCGAGGCCGAGCTGCGCGACCAGGGTGCGCGCTGCATGGACTGCGGCGTGCCGTTCTGCCACAACGGTTGCCCGCTGGGGAACCTGATCCCGGACTGGAACGACCTCGTCTACCGGGATCGCTGGCGCGACGCGATCGCGCAGCTGCACGCGACCAACAACTTCCCCGAGTTCACCGGGCGCCTGTGCCCGGCGCCATGCGAGGCGGCCTGCGTGCTGGAGATCCGGGAAGGCGACGCGGTCACGATCAAACAGATCGAGAACTCGATCATCAACCGGGCCTGGGAGGAGGGCTGGGTCGCGCCGATGCCACCGCGCAAGGAGACCGGGCAGGCCGTTGCGGTCGTCGGCTCGGGACCGGCGGGGATGGCCGCGGCGCAGCAGCTGCGCCGCGCCGGGCACCACGTGACCCTGTTCGAGCGCGACGAGTCGATCGGCGGGCTCGTGCGCTTTGGCGTACCAGACTTCAAGATCGAGAAGACGGTCGTGGAGCGCCGCGTCGAGCAGATGGCGGCCGAGGGCGTCGAGCTGCGCTGCGGCGTCGACGTCGGCCGCGACGTGACCGTGGCGGAGCTGCGCGGCGGCTATGACGCCGTCGTGCTGGCGACCGGCTCGCGCGTGCCGCGCGATCTGCCGGCGCCGGGGCGTGAGCTCGACGGCGTGCACTTCGCGATGGACTACCTCTACCAGCGCAACCGCTGGGCGGCGCGCGAGTTCGGCCCCGAGCCGATGGCCACGCAGCCGGAGGTCTCCCGCGTGATCTCGGCGAAGGACCGCGACGTGGTCGTGATCGGCGGCGGCGACACCGGCGCCGACTGCGTCGGCAACGCTCTGCGAGAGGGCGCCCGCTCGATCACGCAGCTCGAGCTGCTGCCGGAGCCGCCGCCGAAGCGGCCGGACGAGCGCACGCCGTGGCCCGAGTGGCCGTTGAAGTACCGGCTCAGCTATGCGATGGAGGAGGCCAAGGAGGCACAGCTCGGCGAGCAGGACTATTCGATCGTGACGACGCGCTTCTCCGACGACGGCGGTGGCGGCGTGGCCGCGCTGCACGTCGCACAGGCCGAGCCCGGGCCGCCATTCGGGCCTGTGGCGGGGACCGAGCGCGAACTGAAGGCGCAGCTGGTGCTGCTCGCGATGGGCTTCCTGCACCCCGAACCGGCGTTGCTCGACGGCCTCGGCGTCGAGAAGGATCCGCGCGGCAACGTGAAGACTCAGGCGCCGTATACGAGCTCGGTCGAGGGAGTGTTCGCGGCGGGCGACGCACGCAGGGGCCAGTCGCTGATCGTTTGGGCGATCAACGAGGGCCGCCAGTGCGCCCGCATGGTCGACCGCTATCTCGCCGGGCGACGCAACGGCGCCGGCGCCGCGGCGGCGTCGGCGCACGATGAGGGGATCGCTGGGCACCAGGACGCCGACACGGGTCCCGCGGGCCCGCCGCGGCACGCCGGGCCGGGAATCCCGGCGAAGGACTAGTGCAACTCCCGCGCAGCTGCATCATCGGCGCCGGCTCCTCCGGGATCGCCGCGGCCAAGGCGCTGCACGAGCGGCGGATTCCCTTCGACTGCTTCGAGAAGTCCGATCGCGTCGGCGGCAACTGGGTGTTCGCCAACAAGAACGGGATGTCGGCGGCCTACCGCGACCTGTTCATCAATACCTCGCGCCAGCGGATGGCCTACTCGGATTTCCCGATGCCCACGTCCTATCCGGACTTCCCGCACCACACCCACATCGCCGCGTACTTCGACGACTACGTCGACCACTTCGGCTTTCGCGAGCAGATCACGTTCGAGACCGGGGTCGAGCACGCCGCCCGCGGCGAGGACGGGATCTGGCGCCTGCGGCTCGACACGGGCGAGACGCGCGAATACGACGCGCTGCTCGTGGCCAACGGTCATCACTGGAAGCCACGCTGGCCGGAACCGGCGTTCCCGGGCGCGGACACGTTCGCGGGAGAGCAGCTGCATGCCCACTCCTACGTGGACAACTCGATCTTCACGGGCAAGCGTGTCGTGATCCTGGGCATGGGCAACTCGGCGATGGACATCGCCGTCGAGGCCTCCTATGTGGCCGAGCGGACCTACCTGGCGGCGCGCTCGGGCGTCTGGATACTGCCCAAGTACGTCTTCGGCAAACCGGTCGACCAGATGCGCAACGACCCGCGCGTACCGTTCGCGGTCCGTCAGCGCATGATCCAGCAGTTGATCAAGAGCTACGTCGGGCCGCCCGAGCGCTACGGACTGCCCAAGCCCAACCACCGCTTCGGCCAGGCCCACCCGACCGTCTCCGGGCGGATCCTCGATCGCATCCAGCACGGCACGATCACGCCCAAGCCGAACATCCAGGCGCTCGAGGGCGCCCAGGTGCGCTTCGTCGATGGGACCGCCGTGGACGCCGACGTGGTCGTCTACTGCACGGGCTATCAGATCTCCTTCCCATTCTTCGACGAGGACTTCATCTCGGCACCGGACAACCACATCGAGCTCTATCGGCGCGTCTTTCACCCGGACGTCCCGAACGTGTTCTTCGTCGGCCTGCTGCAGCCGCTCGGCGCGATCATGCCGATCGCCGAGGCCCAGGGCGCGTGGGTCGGGGACTACCTGCGCGGCGACTACCGACTGCCGCCGAACGCCGTCGTGCGGGCGGACATCGCGGCGGATCAGTCTGCCATGCGCAAGCGCTACGTCACGTCCAAGCGCCACACGATCCAGGTCGACTTCGACGACTACATGTACGCGCTGGAGAAGGAGCGGGCGGCCGGCGCCGAGCGCGCGCGCCAGAACGGGTTCCAGCCACCGAGCGAGTGCCTACCTTCTGCCGTCACGGCCGCTTCTTAGAGCGCTGCCCGATCTGCAGCAAGACGCTGCCCGGCGCGGCACCGGCTAATCCGAGGCCGGGCGCCAAGCGGCGCACGGGCGGCGCCTCTCGCGCGACGCCCGGCGCTCACCGTGCTGCGGGCGCAGGGCGCGGCAACGGGCTGCGGGTCAGGCGACAGGAGCGGGCGGTCGAGGACGGATACACAAGCCCGCTGCTGCCGGGCCTGCGTGCTTCGGCCGATGCGGCCCGCCTCGCGGAGGAGCTCGCCTTCTCCAACGGGCGTCTGTGCGTTCTCGCGGGCGCGCCCGACGCGCCGGCTCGGCCGCAGCTCTATGAGGAGGTCCACCTGCTGGCCGCGGCCGGAGAACTCGAGCGGGCGAGTTGGATCTGCTTCCTGATCGCCTATCTCCGCCCGCTCGAGGGCGAGGACCCATTCGCCGGCATCAGCCTGGCCCTGGCGAGCGAGTCCGAAGGGCTGCCTGAGCTCTCCGGAGTTCCGCTCGGGCCGCGCAGCTCGCACGATCCCGCGCGGGGTGCCGCGACGCTCAGGGCGTATCGCAGCTGGTATGGGCAGGCGGCGCGGTCGCAAATGAGCTCGCAAGCGCAGGCGTTGATCGGCGACCCAGAGTGGAGCCCAACGCGGCGCTTCGAGCGCCTGTTCGAGCGCCTCGCGCTGCCAGGGCTCACCAGAGCTGCGCGCTACGAGCTGCTGGTCCTGCTCGGCGGACTCGACGTGGCCGCTCTGGAGGCCGACTCGCTGCACCTCTCGGCCGCGCGGGGGAGCGGCCTGGAGGATGCGACCACGCTCGCCTGCAAGCGCGTGTTCGGGATCGGCGACCCGCTGCTGCTCGAGCGCCGCGCGCGGGCGCTGGCCGAAGCCGTCGCGCTGCCGATCGCAGCGCTCGAGCTGGCCCTTGCGAATTGGCAGGAGGGTGATCGCGTCACGCTCGGCTTCCCGCCCGAGGCGGGCGACTACGAAACGCTGCAGCGGGCGCGCACCGCCTTCGGGCTCTGACGCGGCTCGGCGGCCCGTAATCGGGCGAAAGTGCCGTCCACACGGCTCCCTACAGTCCATCTCGTCACCTGTTTCCCACCCTCGCGGGAGTCACGATGCCACTTTGCTTCATCGAGCCCCAGGACGCCATTCGAGTGATCGCCGAGTCCGTCGGCCGCGAGGCGCGCCGTCAGCTCGTCGGGGAGGTCGTGCGCGCGTGGGTCGATGACATCCCGGAGCCTGAGCTGTCGGTCCACTACGCCAAGGCCGTCGCCGATCTCGACGAGGACGACCTGCACCTGCTTGCCGCCTGGCACGCATCCCTCGAGGTCGGCCAGCCGATACCGAACACCGACTTCCTCGTCGGCGTCTTCCCGAGCCTCGGCGAGAACCGCCGCGAGGCGCTCAAGATCGCCGCCGGCTTTCGTGGCGAGGAAGCCTTCCAGGCCGGCGTATCGGAGGAGCAGGCGCTCGACACCGTGCTGCCTCGGCTCTCTCGGGATCGCGCGATCGAGCTTGCCAGCGAGTGCATCCAGCTGTACATGTGGGACCGCCTCGGCTCCGATAACTAGGGGTTCGTAGCTAGACTCGGAGCATGTCCGAGGAGATCAGCTCAGGGCCGGCGCCGGAGAACGCGGCCGGTGCGACCGCCGCCTCGCCGACGGTCGATGACGTGATGGACGCGCTGTCCAACGTGATCGACCCGGAGCTCGGACTCGACTTCGTCGAGCTCGGTCTGATCTACGGCGTCGAGGTGGAGGACGGCAACGTCCAGGTCACCTTCACCCTGACCACGCCCGGCTGCCCGATCGGCCCGCAGGTGACAGAACAGATCGACGAGTTCGTCGGTGAACTGGACGGGGTCAAGACGGTCGATTCCGAGATGGTATTCGTGCCGCCGTGGTCGCCGGAGAAGATGAGCGAGGACGCCAAGTTCGCGCTCGGGTATTGACGCCGCCCAGGAAATACGGGCGAACGTCCAGCGTTCGCTGTGCGCGGATCGTCTGAGTTGAACGCCTCGACAATCCGAGGACGATCCTCCCCGTTCTCCCGCGACATCGCCTAGTCCGCCAGGCCGAGGTCGGCGAGGGCTGCCTCGACATCCCGATAGCCGACGATCCACTCGACGATCTTGCCGTCCTCGATCCTGCATGCGTCCGCCTGCCGCGTGTCGACGACGACGTCGCTGCCCTTGCCCTTGCCGCGCCAGCGCACGTCAGCGATCACCCACGGACCCTCATCGGTGTAGTCGGAAGCGTCGACCCTGAGCTCGGCGAAGCTATCGATCCACTGCCCCAGTACGAGACGCAAGGCCTCGCGGCCGTGAACCGCTTCGGGCACATCGGGCGCGCTTTGGAGGTCGCGGAACTCGATGTCGGCGTGACACAACTCGAAGGCGGCATCAATCTCGCCTGCGTTGAACAGCGCGTTTGACCGCTGAGCGACCGTCACGTTCTCCTCCGACATCGCCCGTCCAGTATCCCGCAGGCGACCGGTCCGGCTCACCGGCCGTGAGCGGACGCGAAACTAGACCTTTGTACGGTGCGAAAGCCGGCTCGGTGCTGCACTCTGACTCGGTGAGCCCGCTGGATCTCATCCCTCTCGCTTGGGCGGCCGTCACGGCCTTCGTCGTGGTGGTCTGCCAGGCGTCATCGCGAGCGGATGCTCGCCCGGAGCGGGCGCGGTCAGACTCGAGCGAGCTCGTGCGTTAGCCGCTGGGCCGCTCAACGGGCTAGGTCCAGGCGCGGTCGTTTGAGTCCTGCTCCTGGCTCGAGATGTCTTCGGCGAGGTGCGAGACGCGCCGCGCCTCGTCCAGGACCAGCTCAGCGAGTCCCGTCAGGGGGTTCCCCTCGCAGCTATGGGCGGCCTCCAGGTCCCCGGCAGCACTCTGCAGAGCAGCTCCTGCCAGGTCGGTGCGCTTCGCCGCGCGTGCGATCAGCTCATCGTTTCGATTCGCAGCCGCGCTTGCTCGTGCGGTCCGACGGTCAAGCTTGGTGCCGCGCATCGCCGGCCCCGATCTCGCCTCCCTCTAGGTCGGACAGCGCGCAAGAAGGAGAGAGACGAATGAGATCCGTGCAGGCTGTCCGCGCTCTCCGTCTCGCTCGGGTCCCCCCGATCGAGTCAGAACTCGCGTGTCCCCAGCATAGCCTCGATGGGTTGCGGGACTGCCGCGCCGGCTCGATCGAGCACACACCAACCGACGCCACTAAGGTACCGGCGATGGAGGCACGTGGGAGCGGGGGAGACTCTCCCTCTCAGCTGATCGACGCGAGAATCGAGGAGCTGAGCGATTGGCGGGGCGAGACGCTCGCTCGGGTCCGAGCTCTGATCAAGCAGGCCGACCCCGAAGTGGTCGAGGAGTGGAAATGGAGAGGGGTTCCGGTGTGGTCGCACGCCGGAATCATCTGCACCGGTGAGACCTACAAGAATGTCGTGAAGATGACCTTCGCCAAGGGCGCCTCGCTGGAGGACCCTTCAGGCCTCTTCAACTCGAGCCTCGAGGGCAACACCAGGCGTGCCATCGATCTGCACGAGGGCGAGGAGATCGATGAGAAGGCGTTGAAGGCGCTCATTCGCGCCGCCGTGGCGCTGAACACCTCCTGAGCGGGGCCGGCGGCCGGCTACGCCGGTGCCGGAACCTGCTCTTGCGCGAGCGCGACGAGCGTGGCGAGCTCTTCGGCGATGTTGTCGCTGATCGCGTCGATGTCCGGCAGCCCGTCGAAGTCGCCGAGCAGGCCGAAGTTCATCTGGCCGTTGTAGGACATGATCCCGATCGCCAGCGCGTGGTTTTCGGGCAGGAAGGCCACGGGGTAGGCTTCGAGCATCTCGCGCCCGAGCACGTACAGCGGGAACTGCGGCCCGGGCACGTTCGTCACGATCAGGTTGAACAGCCTGGTGGAGAAGTTCAGTCGCGAGGCCTGCGCGAGGATCGTCGGCGGAGCGAAGTTCTGCGCGCCGGCGATGACCTCGGCGCCGAGCGCCTGCTTGGACTCCTTCAGGCCATCCATCGCATGCGAGACGAAGCGCAGGCGCTGCACGGGGTCGGAGATGTAGACCGGCAGTGGTCCGCGCATCACGACGATGCGGTTGCCGCCTTGGCCCTGCTCGTCCTCGACGCGAACCGAGACCGGCACGAGCGCGCGCATCTCGACGCCGGCGGTGGGACGTCCGCGCGAGATCAGGAACGTGCGCAGCGCGCCGGTCACCACGGCGAGCACGACGTCGTTGACGGTGCCGCCGAAGGCGTTCTTCACGATCTTGAAGTCCTCGAGCTGGCAACCGATCCCGAAGAAGCGGCGGTGCGGGCCGATCGGCACGTTCAGCGGCGTTTCCGGAGCCGGGTTGAGGCCGGCCCACACGATCTCGCCGACGCCCTCAGCTGCCTCGCGAGCGCGCATGAGCGCGTGCTCGGGGTGAGTGAGCGCGTCCAGCGCGCCCTCGACGAGCTCGACCCCGGCCCTGACGGCGCCGCGCACGCCGGCGGCGAGGAGTTCGGCCGAATTCGGTTCGCGGCGGGGCTGCCAGGGTTTGCCCGAGTGCTTGATCGGCGCCGCCTCGGGCGAGAGGTCGAACAGCACCGTGGCGAGGTCGACGCCGGCGATGCCGTCGATCAGCGAGTGATGGGTCTTGGTGATCAGCGCAAAGTTGTCGTCCTCGAGCCCCTCGATCAGCCACATCTCCCACAGCGGCTTGGAGCGGTCCAGCTGCTGGGAGAAGATCCTGGCGGTCAGGCCGCAGAGCTGCTCCCACCCTCCGGGCGTCGGCAGGGCGCTGTGCCTGATGTGGTACTCGAGGTTGAAGTTCGGGTCATCGATCCAGACCGGGCGGCCGCTGTCGAGCGCGGTCGACGCGAGCTTGTGCCGGTAGCGCGGGACCAGGTGCAGGCGCCGACGGATCTGCTCCAGGAATTCCTCCATGCTCGGGGGCGGACCCTCAACCACGGTCAGCCCGCCGATGTGCATGTGCGATTGGGCCCCCTCTTGATGCAGGAACGAGGCGTCTACCGGCGTCAGCCTGTCGAGGTGGCGTTGGGGCACGAGCGCCTAGCGTACCTGGGCGAGCCCTACAATGGCAATCGTGCCGAACACGGTTCAGAGGCTGCTGCTCGCGGCGCCCCGCGGCTATTGCGCGGGCGTCGACCGGGCGGTGCAGACGGTCGAACGCGCCCTGGAGATCCACGGCGCACCGGTCTACGTGCGCAAGGAGATCGTGCACAACAAGCACGTCGTCCAACAGCTGCACGGGCGTGGCGCGATCTTCGTCGAGGAGGAGACCGAAGTTCCCGAGGGGGCGGTGTGCGTGTTCTCCGCGCACGGCGTCGCCCCGAGCGTGCGCGAAGGCGCCCAGGCGCGAAGCCTGCGCACGATCGATGCCACCTGCCCGCTCGTGACGAAGGTGCACCGCGAGGCCGTGCGCTTCGCCGAGCAGGGCTACACGATCGTGCTCGTCGGCCACGATGGCCACGAGGAGGTCGAAGGCACGATGGGCGAGGCGCCCGAGCGGATCGTGCTGGTGCAGGACGAGCGTGACGTGGACGCGCTCGAGATCGACGACCCCGACCGCGTCGCCTACATCACGCAGACGACGCTCGCGGTCGACGAAACGAGCGCGATCCTGGCGCGCCTGCGCGAGCGTTTCCCGAAGATCGTCGGCCCGCGAACCGATGACATCTGCTACGCCACGACCAATCGCCAGGCGGCGGTCAAGCAGATGGCCGAGCATTGCGATCTGCTGCTCGTGATCGGCTCGCGCAACTCTTCGAACTCGGTTCGGCTCGTCGAGGTCGCGCGCGACTGCGGCGCGGAGGCGCACCTGATCGACCGCGCCGAGGAGGTGCGCGAGGACTGGCTCGACGGCGCCCGCGTCGTCGGCATCTCCTCCGGCGCGAGCGCCCCGGAGAACCTCGTGCAGGATCTCGTCGAGGCGTTCCGCGATCGCGGCGTCAGCGACATCTCCGAGTTCCATGTGATCAAGGAGGACGTCCGCTTCATGCTGCCCAAGACGATCCGCGAAGCGGCGACCGTCGGCGAGGCGGGCTGACGAACCGAAGCTCGCACCCGACCGCAGGCGGGGGTGCGGAGCGGGGGCCGGTCGACCCGCCTCGCGCCGGGCGGTAGGGAGCGCACGATCCGATGCGCACACTCGTCATCTCCGACCTGCACCTGGGCAGCGTTTCGCGCTCGGACCTGCTCCGCCGCACCGAGCTGCGCGAGCCGCTGCTCGAGCTCGCGAGGGGCGCCGACCGTCTCGTGCTGCTCGGCGACGTGCTCGAGCTGCGGCACGGCCCGCCTCGCGAAGCACTCGCCGTCGCACGCCCGTTCTTCGAGGATCTCGGGCGCGCCCTCGCCGGGCGTGAGCTGGTGCTGGTTGCCGGCAACCACGACCACGCCCTGATCGAGCCGTGGCTCGCTCTGCGAGCCGAGCTGCCCGAGCGCCGACCGCTTGCCTTGGAGCAGTTGATCGAACCTGAGGAAGCCTCGCCGACCGTGAAGCGGTTGGCCGAGTGGGCCGCCCCGGCGCGCGTCCGCTTCGCCTACCCGGGGTTGTGGCTGCGTCCCGACGTCTACGCAACCCATGGGCACTACCTCGACTGCCACCTGACCGTGCCCACGATCGAGCGGCTCAGCGTCGGCGTCATGAGCCGGCTGATGCGCCGACCGATGAGCTCGTTCGAGCGTGTCGACGACTACGAGGCGGTCACGGCGCCGATGTATGCGTGGCGGCACGCCGTGGCACGCGACGCGATGACCGGCGACGCGCTCAACGGCGTGGGCACCGTGCACGCATGGCGTGCCCTGAGCGGACGCCGCGGGAGTCGCAACGGCCGTCGCGACCCATCGGGCGGCGTGCGCCAAGCGCTCGACTCGCTCGGCGCCAACCTGCGCAGGCGGGCGCTCATCTACGGCTTTCCGCTCGCCGTCGCCGCGCTCAACCGCGCTGGGCTCGGCCCGCTCAACGCCGAGATCTCCTCGGCAGAGTTGCGCGGCGCCGGCCTGCGCGCGATGGGCGAGGTCGCCGCGCGCCTGGGCCTCGACGACGCGTTCGTCATCTTCGGCCACACCCATCGCGCCGGGCCGCTGCCCGGTGACGATGCGGATGAGTGGAACGGGCCGGCCGCGGCCGCCTCGCCCGCGCGCGGGCAGGGCCCGGGCGCCCGCCTCGTCAACGTCGGCTGCTGGACCTACGACTCGATCTTCCTGACCGAGAGCTCGGGCGAGAGCCCGTACTGGCCCGGCACCTGCGCCGTGGTCGACGAGATCGGCGCTCCCGTGCTGCAGCGACTCCTGCTCGACAGGGCACACGCCGAGCTGAAACCTACGCGTCGGCCGGCCCACGCCTGATTCGGGGCGCGCGCCTCGGGCAGCCCCCGCTCAGGCGGCGAGGCCCGGCGTGAAGCAGGTCGCCACGCACTGCACGCCCGCGCCGAGCTCGAGCTCGAGCACCCCCGCCGTGTGACGCTCGTGCTCGATCAGCGGGTAGGCGCCCGGGTGCTCGACGCGCACCAGCTCGGCCTCCTCGGCGGGCTCGCCCGTCCGCGTCACGCGGACCTCGCCTGCCCCCCCGAGCACTGCCCACACGCCACCCGCTTCGTAGGGGCCCGAGTAGGCCCCGGGCTGGTCCGCCGTGGGCCGCGCCAGCGCGGTGCCCGGAGCGTCCTCGGGCCGAAGCGGTCGCAGCGTCTCGCGCTCCACGCCCAAGAGCTCCTGGATCGCGAGCTCCGTTTCCTCGTAGCCGCCCTCGCCGAGGTGGTACTCGAACAGCCGCGCGCGGCCGTCGAAGAGGTAGCGCGCCGGCCAGCCCTCGTTCTCGTACTCGCGCCACAGCTCGAGCTCGGAGTCGACGAGCACCGGATGCTCGATCCCGAGTCGCACGACCGCCTCACGCACGCTCTGCTCGTCACGAGAAAGCTCGAAGCCCGGGCAATGGACTCCGACCACGCGCAGGCCTTCCGCCGCGTAGCGCTCGTGCCAGGCCTTGACGTAGGGCAGCGTCCTGATCGAGTTCGGCCTGCAGAAGTCCCAGAACTCGACCAGCAGCGGGCGGTCACGCTGGATGATGCTCACCTGCCCGCCCGCCGGCACGTTCACCCACGGCAGCTGCCGCGGAAACAACGGCGCGACGATCGTGTCGACGGGCGCCCTCATCGCGACCCACCGAACTCCGCGTCCGTGGCCTGGCCGCATGCGGCCAGGCCCGGGTCCGCACATGTGCGGACCCGGCGCGAGCCGCACATGTGCGGCTCGCCGGCGGCGCGCATGCGCGCCGCCGAGGGCCGGCGCATGCGCCGGCCCCGGCCCGCGCCAGCGGGCCTCATCGTCGACATCCTTCGGTGTTCATGTGTGCTCCTGAGGGACGGGAGTCGCAAGCGTCGCAAGGACGCAGTGAGCGAAGTGTGCTGGCCGAAACGGGGATGCGAGCGGAGCGAGTGTCTCCCGGCTTCGGTACACGAGCTGGCCGATCGTGGAGCGTATTGGCTTCACGATCGGTGAGGGCGCAGCGACGCGCCGCGAATCGCGTCCCTCAGCCGATGGAGCCGACCATCTCCAACTGAATCAGGCGGTTGAGCTCCACCGCGTACTCCATCGGCAGCTCCTTCGTGACCGGCTCGATGAAGCCGTT